>Ga0181406_1000133_pt1 | contig 26793 bp, 27 predicted proteins | sample 29SPOviralmetaG_FD_130135 | JGI IMG/M metagenome (GOLD analysis project Ga0181406, IMG submission 130135) | Marine viral communities from the oligotrophic San Pedro Time Series (SPOT) site, San Pedro Channel, CA, USA - 29 SPOT_SRF_2011-12-20 | ecosystem: Environmental > Aquatic > Marine > Strait... | reverse complement strand
TTTGTACATACTCTTAAACCGTCAATATCTGCGACAGTTGAGCTGTTTGACAAACCATCAGCTACTCTACCCATTAATTGTTGACCATCATAATAAGTTGTTGGTCCAAAATCGTTACCTAATTCAGTATCACGACTTTGAGTCCAAGTTGTATTTCTTATTAAGACATCGATTTCGCCAGCGCTAAGTGCTGTAAATCTTTCAGCTGAAGTAAGTTGTTTAAATTCAACTTTACTGTAATCGCCGAAGATAGCAGCAGCAACTGCATAACAGTAGTCAACGTCAAATCCAGAGTAAGAACCGTCGTCCCCTACTTCAGTGAATCCAGTAGCACCGGTGCTAACACCGCACTTAAGGAATCCTCTTTCTTGAACTTGTTCAAGCGTTGACTCGTCTTCGTGGTCATGTTCTTCTTCAGTAGCTTCAACAGCAGCTTCTTCGGTTGTGTCTCCACAAGCGACGATTACCATTGCAAATACTAAAAGAAAAACAATTGCTTTTTTATTCAATGTTTATCTCCTTTTAATTAAAAGTACACAGCCTAAAGAAGCTGTATTGTCTTTAATTTAATATAGTTATATTTATGTAGCAATAAATAATTATTGAAAAAAACTAATAATTTGCAATTAAATCTAAAATCGCTAAGAAACCTCTACTGATTATAAGAAAAATCCATTATTATTTTATGTTGTACCTAAGGAGAGAAATTGTCCACTACCGTAGTACTTGGAGCCCAGTGGGGTGATGAAGGTAAAGGTAAAGTCACAGATTTTTTTGCTTCAACTGCAGATTATGTAGTCAGGTTTCAAGGCGGAAATAATGCTGGTCACACTATTGTTGTTGGAGAAGATAAAGTAGCATTGTCTCTAACACCATCGGGAGTTCTTTACCCTAGCTGCACACCAGTAATTGGCTCAGGTTGTGTAGTCGATCTTGGGTTCTTAAAGCAAGAACTAGAAATGCTAAATAAAAAAAACGTCAATACAGAAAAATTAGTTATTTCTCCAAATGCTCATTTGATAATGCCATACCATAAATTACTTGATGAACTTATAGAAGAGAGCTTAGGAGAAAACAAAATTGGAACAACAAAAAAAGGAATTGGGCCATGTTATGCAGATAAAATTCAGAGAAAAGGCATTAGAGTTCAAGACTTATTGGATAAAAATATTTTTGATCAAAAAGTCAAAAATAATATTGATGAAACAAACTTAACTCTTACAAAAATATATAACCAGGCGCCTTTGGTAGCTGAAAAGATTATCGAGGAGTTTAATGATTATGTTGAAATGGTTTCTAGTCATGTTGCAGACACATCACTATTAATTGCGAATGCAATAAAAAATAATAAAACAATTTTATTTGAAGGAGCTCAGGGGACATTATTAGATATTGATCATGGAACATACCCTTTTGTAACTAGCTCAAATACTTCCTCAGCAAACGCTGCTACTGGATCGGGAGTTGGTCCAAAAAATTTAGATAGAATTGTTGGTGTAACTAAAGCCTATATTTCTCGTGTTGGAAGTGGACCATTTCTAACAGAGCAAGAAAATGAAATTGGAGATTATCTAATAGAAAAAGGTGCAGAGTTTGGAGTAGTTACTGGCAGAAGAAGAAGATGTGGTTGGCTAGATCTAATTTCTTTAAAATACTCAGTAAGAATTAATTCGTTGACTGAACTTTTTATAACAAAACTTGATGTTCTCTCTGGACTTGAAGAATTGAAACTTTGTGTAGGGTATGAAAATGAAAATGAAGTTACTACTGACTATCCATATGATCAAAATATTTTAAATACTGCTGAACCAGTATATGAGAATCTAGATGGCTGGACTGAAGATATTACTTCTGTTAAAAAATTTGATGATTTACCTGAAAATGCTAAAAAATATATAAATGCTATTGAGGATTTTATTGAAGTTCCAATAACTTTTATATCTGTAGGGCCTGAAAGGAACCAAAATATAGTTATTACTGATGATTGAAAGATACCAATACCTCGAAATTGAAAAAATTTGGAATGATCAAAATAAATTTGATACCTGGAAACTTGTAGAACAAAAATACCTTGAAACCTTAGAAGAAAATAATATTTCTCCAGGTGGAATAGCTGCGGTCATTGAAAAAACTGAGGTTTTAAAGGACGAAGTATACGAAAGAGAGAAAATCACAAATCACGATTTAGCTTCATTTGTCGATATACTTCAATCTAAAGTTGGTGACAATTCAAATTGGATTCATTATGGTCTTACAAGCTCAGATGTAGTTGACACAGCAAATAGCTTATTAATTAAACAGTCTTTATCTATAACGATCGAATTACTAGATGAACTTTTAAAACAGATTGAGGCCAAAGCTAAACAGGAGATGCATACACTTATAGTTGGCAGGACTCATGGTGTTTTTGCCGAAACAACCTTTTTGGGTAATATTTTTGGTAACTGGCACCAAGAAATAAAAAGAAACAGGGAGCGCTTAGAAAATTGTGTAAAAACTATTTCAGTAGGAAAACTAAGTGGACCGGTTGGAAACCATACTGTAGTAGATGAAAATATTGAGAGAACAACTCTTAAGAAACTTGGACTAGAAGCTGAAATCTTCGCAAGCCAAATCGTAGCAAGAGATAGGTATGCAGAAATTATTACAAGTCTTGCAATTCTTGCTAGTAGTTTTGAAAGAGTTGCAACAAATATTAGGGGTTACCAACGATCTGAGGTTTCGGAACTAAGTGAACCTTTTAAATACGGACAAAAAGGTTCATCAGCTATGCCACATAAAAAAAATCCAATAGCAAGTGAAAGAATTACGGGATTAGCAAGGGTTGTTAGGGGTTATGCATTAAGCAGTATGGAGAACATAGTTCTCTGGCATGAAAGAGATATCTCTAATTCCTCTGTTGAGAGAATTATCCTTCCTGATACTTTTAACTTAATTTGTTTTATCACTAAAGATTTAATATCAATTTTTGATGGTCTTCATATAAACTACAAAGCTATAGAAAAAAACCTAACTGATGCAACTGATAAATTAAGTAGTCAGAAAATTCTCTCAGCCCTAGTAAAAAATGATATTGATAGAGATGAGGCTTATAGGTCGGTCCAAGATCTAACATTTCAGAATTTATCAACTAAAGAAACTGTGACAAAACTCTCTGAAAAATTTAAGATTGATTTAAATTTAATTTTAGATTTTATTGAAAAAGAAACTTCGCTCTCAAATGATGAAGATTCTTTTAATAATAAGTTCAAATAAATTGAGAAATTTTTATAAAAAGTATTTAGAAATCAAAGAAGAGTTAAAAGAATTAAATTTTAATCAAGAAGGAGTTTTTGATTCTGTAGTTGCCCCAATCTTTTTTGTAGTGACCAATAATTTTACAACTCTTAATCAAGCAATTTTATATACGGGTATTTTATTACTACTTTTGTTTCTTTATCGTCTTCTAAGAAAGCAAGGTTTAAAATTTGTATTCTACGGATTATTAGGAACACTAGTAGCACTTCTTCTAGCAAGAGTTCAAGGAAGTGCATCTGGCTTTTTTATTCCTGGAATCGTTAGAGATATTTCAATTGCTGTAGTTGGTTTTGTTTCAATAATAATTAAAAAACCATTTACTATTTATAGTTCTAAAGCAATTAGAAAATGGCCCCAAGAGTGGTACCTACATGAACTTGTTCGTCCTGCATATACAAGAGTTGCAATAATTTGGACTTTATACTTATTTGTCAAGGGTGGTCTACAAATAATCTTTTTCAATTCCCCTGAGATACTTGTAACAATTAAACTTTTATCATCAAATCAGACAACATTAATTTTATTGGTCATTACTTATATCATTGGACAAAATAAACTTCAGTCTCTTAGCGGTCCAAGTGTTGACGAGTTTATTAATGACATACCAGCCCCATGGAAAAGTCAACAAAAAGGTTTTTAGAGTAGGATTAATGTATGAATAATTTAACAGCATCAGACTTGCCTACACTCGCATATTTAATTGGAATCCTTATTGCTTCCTACCTAATTCTGCGGTCATTAGTTTTTCCAATAATTAAACGTGGTGCAAGTAAAACAAGCACATATATAGACGACCTATTCCTAGATAAAAAATTTTTAAATAGAGTTTCTTATGTATTCGTTTTTGTTTTGTTTAATTTTTTAATTGCTACACCCCAGTTCAATTTAGAAATATTTAATACTGAAATTTCTAAGAGAGTTTCTAGTGCATTTTTAACATTATTCGTTGGCCTTACTCTTCTTGAAATGTTGAATGTGTTAAATAGGGTTTCAGAAAATATCAAATCACTAAAAAATAAGCCAATTAAGGGCTACGTTCAGATTATTAAAATTGTTGTTAACTCTTTTATATTCATAATTATTTTTGCAATAATGACTGGTCAACCAGTTAGTTATTACATTAGTGGTTTAGGTGCCCTTACAGCAGTTCTGTTGTTAGTTTTCCAGGACACAATTTTGTCATTTATAGCATCAGTACAAATTGGTCAGAATAACATTATTAATAATGGAGACTGGATTGAGGTACCAGAATATGGTGCTGATGGTGACGTTATAGACATTGCCTTACATACAGTAAAGGTACAAAACTGGGATAAAACTATCACAACGATTCCTACATCAAAGATCGTCACCACATCTGTAAAAAACTGGCGAGGAATGTCAGAGTATGGAGGAAGAAGAATTAAAAGATCAATCTCCATAGATATATCAAGTGTTAGGTTTATGGAGCAAAAAGATATTGATAAGCTAATGAAAATCCCAACTGTAAATAAATATCTCTCTGAAAAAATAAAAGATATTGAAAAATTTAACTCTTTGGTTGATGAAAAAAAAGAAAAAAGAAAACTTACCAACCTTGGGACATTTAGAGCATATCTTGTTAAGTATTTACAAAATCATGATGGTCTCAATACAGAAACGATGACTTTGCTGGTAAGACAACTTTCGCCAACTCCCACAGGAGTTCCTCTAGAGTTATATACCTTTACAAATACAATTGATTGGGTTGAATACGAAGGTATACAATCTGATATATTTGATCATATATTTGCAGTGTTGCCAAAGTTTGGACTAAGAGCATTTCAAGACGGTACAGTGGAAGCTGCTGCTGCAAGAGGCTTGCCAATAATTGATTCAGAATTATAAATTAGTTCCTAAAAAGTTTCATAGATTTTACAGATAAGCTTTTCTAGGTTTTCTTCAACATATTCTTTGGCCACAAAAGACTGATGCCTCCAAATACTATAAAAATATAATTTAAATAGTTTCCATATTTGCTGTAAGGAGTTTCTGTCTGTGTAACCTCAATTTTTTCAGTCAGTATTCCTGTTTCAAATAATTCAGTTTTAGAAATTACTCTTCCCTTGTGGTCTATAAATGCTGACTTACCAGTTATTGCTGCGTGCACAATCGGCCTCCCATTTGAGATTGCATTTGCTCTAGACATTAATATAAATTGATCTGACATACCGCTTTCTCCATAACTTGCTTGGTTAGTAAGGATTACAACTAATTCTGCACCATCCTGCACACTGTTTCGGATATATCTTTGGAACGAACCTTCAAATGAAATAACAGATGAAATTTTTACATCATTAACAATAAATATTTTCTGACTATCTCCCCTAATCATGTCCCGGGGAACTAGTGCTAATGGAGGGATCCATTCTAAATATTTTCTAAATGGAATATACTCTCCAAAAGGGACGGGGTGTTGTTTTAAATATTGACCTGTAATCCCTCCATCTTTGTTAATAAAAATTCCATAATTTTCAAAATATTTTTTTTGTATGGGTCTATCTCCACCTATTAAAAAATACGAATCTAGTCTCAAGGCTTCAGCAGAAATTTCATTTTGAACTCTACTATGTATTCCAGGATCATTATTAAATCCTGTTGAGCTTTCCGGCCAAACTACTAAATCAAAATTCCCATCAAGAGATTGTGTTTGGGTTAAATGACTATCGTAAATTTTTTGTCTTTCATTGTTGCATCTGTTTTTTGCACCAGGACACGGACTGTTTCCTTGAACGATTGCGATATTTAGTTCTGGTGATTCTATTTGAGCATATTGAGAGTCACTAATCACAAAATTAGAAATTATTATTATAAAAATTACTAATGAAAATATGATGTAATTTTTCAAATAATTTTTTCGTTTGCTTTTTAGAAAGACAGCAAGTGCGATTATTAATGTAAAGGATTGAAGTAAAAGAGATGCTCCCGTTGGTCCAAAATTTTTGAAATACAAAGGAACTTCAAAAAATAATGGACTGTTTATAGGACCGGTTAATAAAACTGTTGAAGGAAACCCCCAGGGAAAACCACCAAATGGAAAATACGCTCTAAATAAATCAAAAATTGCTATTGCTGACAGTAAAACATAGAAATTGTTTTCAGATTTTGTATTTAGATAGGAAAATAGTCTTCCGAATATTCCGTACATCAACCCCATTAAGATTGTTAGTGGAATCCAGGCTTCAAGTCCTATTGATTGAATACCTAATAAAATTACACCGTAAGCAACACACCCAAAGATAAATCCTAATAAAAATGATTTTTCTTTTGATAACAATGAATAATAAAAAAGATACAGTGCTGGAAATATTAAATACCATAAATCATATGGAGGAAAACTTAAGAAATAGAGCAAGCCGGCAATAGTGGCGTTCATTAACATATGTTTATATATTAATAATCCTCTTAATTGAAATAAACTAATTTATGTTTCTCAAAATAACATAAAGACCAGAAATAATTGAAAAATAAGTTACTGACTGTGAAATAAAATGATCTGAGGCTTTAGAGAAAAGAGAGCTAGAAACTCTAATTCCAATCAAAACAACTGGAAGAAATAACAAAAATAAAAGTAGATGGTCAAGAAAAAGATTCCCGCTAAATACTAAAAGAGACAATGTGATCAAAATACCTATACTAAATACACTATTGAGGGATGGCCTAAATTCCTGAGATTTAGTATTTCTATAAAGCAAAGCTACAGGAGGGCCACCAATTGCTGCAATCATTCCAAAAATACCAGAAAAAGTACCTGCAAAAAACGAATTTAAATTATTTCTATTTATTTCCCAACCAAAAAAAGAACCTGCACCTGCTATAAAAACAATGAGCCCTACGGAAATTGATAAATATTTCTCAGATAAGTTTAATAACAACAAGAGTCCAAGTGGTCCTCCTATTAACCGACCTAAAATAAGTGGCCTTACTTTAGATAAATCAACTTCGCCTTTTTCTCTATAAAAAACTCTCAAAGCAAGTGGTAAACCAAGTAACGAAAGCAGCTGTGGTACAAGATTAGGTTCAATTTGAACAATTATTGGTGAAGCGATAACAGCAAACCCAAAACCCAAAACGCCTTGGACTGCAGAGCCAATAAAAAGCAATAGTGCAATAAAAATTACTTCAAATAGAGTTAAATCAAACGGAATGTTCAACCAAGTTCTTCTTCAATTAATTTAAGAATTTCCCCATCTTCTGAGTGTCTTTCTAGTTCTTTTTTTGAAAATATTAATTTTTCATTTAAATGAAATTCAAATACTCCACCACCACTTGGAATCAATTGAATATTGGTAACTTTATTACCGTAAATTTCTAAGACATCTTCTATCGTGCCAACTGCACGAGGTGTGTAGTTTCAAACTACACAAAATTCAAGTTTGATTTCCATAACTAAATACTATCATATAAAAAGTTAAAGGAGTTAAGTGTTTAACTATTCAGACATAACATTGGAAATATTACAAAAAGACTTAGAAAGTACAATTAAAGACTGTAAAACATTAGTCAAAAATATTAAATCATTTGAAAATATTGTATTAAGTAATTTTGATGAACTAGAAAGTACAATTCATGATCTTTCTGGACGTATTGCTTTTATGGGAGATGTACACCCAGATGAAAAAATTAGAGATTTTGGAAATGAAGCTGATTCAAAAATACAAAATATTGTGCTCGAATTATTTAAGGATAAAGAACTATACGAAAAATTTAGCGAAATCCAAACCCTTAGTTTGGATGATGAATCAAAATCATTTCATAAAGATTTAGAAATTGATTTCAAAGATACGGGACATGGTCTTTCAGATGAAAAAAAAGCTAGGCTGACAGAAATTGAGAAAAAACTTATTGATCTAAGCATTTCATTTTCAGAAAATATTGCAAAAGATAAAACAGAAGTCTTATTTTCTGAAAATGAATTAAAAGGGTTAAGTGCAAGTGAACTTAAAAACTTAAAAAAAATTGATGACAGATTTGTTATAACCATGGCGTATCCAGAAGTTAATGCAGTCATGGAAAATTGCAGCATAAGAGCAACGAGAGAAATTGTTTGGAAAGCATTTAATAATCGTGCTGTAGAAGAAAATAGTCCCATTTTGAAAGAGGCTGTCCAGCTAAGAAATGAAAAGGCTAACTTGTTTGGATATGAAACTTGGGCTCATTATAGATTGCAGAACAGAATGGCAAAATCACCAGAAAATGTCACTTTAATGTATGAAAGTTTAATTTCTAAATTACAAAAAGCAGCTGAAATAGAAAAAAAAGAGCTTGTAATAGATGATATTGACATTGATGACATATCACCTTGGGATATCCGATATTTTATTTCAGCACAGAGAAGCAAAGTAAGTAATATTGAAAATAGCGAATTAAAAAAATTCTTCTTTATACATGATGTAAAAACTGAAATGTTTAAAGTTTGTGAGGAAGTCTTTGATTTAGAAATAAAACCTGAATCAAATAAAACTGCCTGGCATAAAGATGTTGAGCTATGGTCTTTATGGGAAAAAGACGGGCAACAACTTGCTTATTTTTATTTAGACCTTTACCCAAGAGAAGGAAAATTTACCCACGCAGCTGTTTTCGACATTTCCTCTGGTGGGTCCAGCAGACAAGACTTACCAATATGTTCAATGGTTGCAAATTTCCCAAGCCCGAATACGGGAGATGGGTTAATGACATTTGATGAAGTTGAAACTCTGTTTCATGAATTTGGGCATGTATTGCATAATGGAATTGGTAAATCAAAATATACAAGGTTTGTTGGCGCAAACTGTGAGTGGGACTTTGTAGAAGCACCAAGTCAAATTATGGAGCACTGGGTTTGGAAAGTAGAGTGCATGAAAAGAATTTCAAAACATATTGAATCTGGAGATACTTTATCTGAAGAAATTTGTGAAAAGCTTAATAAGTCTAAAAATATTGGTGTAAGTTTACTTACGCTTAGACAAGTATCATTTGGTCTTGCAGATCAACATTTGCATGGAAAAAACTTTAAAGATAGTCTTTTAGAAATTGAGCATGCTGCTCAAGAAGTTACTACTATATCTTATCCCAAAGACATAAACCATCTAGCAGCCTTCGGTCATTTACTTGGTGGATATGATGCTGCTTATTACGGGTATATATGGGCTGAAATAATAGGTGATGATTTATTTAGTAGGTTTGAAAATGAGGGGGTTCTTTCAAAGTTAGTTGGTGTTGACTATAAAAATAAAATATTAATGCCTGGAGGAACAATTCCTGCTGAGACCATGGTTCAAAACTTTTTAGGTAGAAAATGGAACGATAGTGCATTTTTAACACAAAAAAACTTGTCAAAATAAGGTTGCCATCTACAATAAAAGTGTTAACCTTGTGAATATATTCACAAAGTATATAAAGGATAAAAATGACAGACGGATTAAAGGCTAGTCAAATAAAAGGTGGTATTAGGCCATCAAAAAGTTTTGACCAGGGCAGAGTATGTAAAGATGAATCTTGCAGTACTCAACTTAGTATTTATAACAAAAGAGATCATTGCTTCAACCATGCTCCGGTAAAATACCCGCGAGTAAGAGGCAGAATTCTCCAAGAAACAGCTTAAGTTTTAACTACCCCCCCCTTAACGAAATCTCCCCCATGAGGTTTCCTGTAAGCCCCTTTTTAAAGGGGCTTATTTTATAACCCAAGAATATTAAAATAAAAACATGGAAACAAAATTTACTGTACCTGAAATTAGCTGTGGACATTGTAAAGAAACTATTGAGTCAACTGTTGGCAGTATTGAGTCTGTATTAAGTGTGACTGTAGATATTGACCAAAAATCAGTAGATGTAAAATCTACTAGTGATTTAGACCTATCTCTCATATCCGAGATGTTAGATGAACAAGGTTACACAGTTGTCCAGCCAAGTTAAATCAATAAATCTTGATATTGATGGTATGACTTGTGCTGCTTGTGCAGCGCGTATTGAGCGCATTCTTTCCAAAAATGAAAATGTTCTTGATGCATCTGTAAGCTTTCCTCTAAAATCTGCAATTGTTGACATTTCAGACGAGAACAATAGCCTAGAAGAAATTATCAAATCTGTGAACAAAATAGGGTATAAAGCTAAAGAAGCATCAGGTGAGGTTGAAGATAAAAAAATAAAACTTAAGTTACTTTTACCGATAATTTCTTTATTAATGACTTTGTCGCTGAAGTATCTTTTTGAAACAGGTTATGACGGCTTAGCCTATGTTGTAGGTTTTTTTGTTGTCCTTTATTTAGGAAGAAATTTTCATATTTCTGCCTATAAGAAAATTAAAAGTTTCGATTTTAACATGGACACATTAATCTCCTTAGGGAGCTTGAGCTCTCTACTGATTTCTATTTTGCCTGCTCAGCTAGTTTCATCAGCAGGAGAAAACAAAATGTTTCTAGATACTGGGGCATTTATTATTTCATTTTTACTTATTGGAAAGTCAGTTGAAGACAGGGTTATTGAAGAGTCTGTAAGAACTTCTGAATCGATTAAAAGTAAAATGCCTAAAACACTAATTGTTAAAAGAAGTGGTGAAAATATCGAAATACCTACAAAAGATGTTCAAATCAAAGATGTATTTACGGTTTTTGCAGGTCAGCTTATTCCTGTTGATGGGGAAGTTATCAGGGGAGAAACAACAGTTGACGAAAGCTTATTAACTGGCGAGTCCATTCCCTTGCCAAAAAACATGGGTGACAAAGTAGTTGGTGGAAGCATCAACTTGCAAGGAAGTCTTGAAGTTGAAGTTAAAGAATCTTACCAAAAATCAACATACAACATCATTGAAGATCTGATAAGGAAGGCTCAAGGCACAAAACCAGAAATTCAAAAGTCCCTAGATAAAATAACACAATTTTTTGTACCAACTGTCTTACTTATAAGTTTTAGTACATTTTTATATAAATATTTCATTCAAGACATTGTTTTAATAGAAGCATTAAAAAATTCAATTGCTGTTCTTGTAATTGCATGTCCATGTGCATTGGGTCTTGCGACACCAATTGTTTTATTTAAAACAGCAACAAAAAGTAAAATAAGTGGATTTCTTTTTAAGAATTTTGATATATTACAAAAGTTTGGCGATATTAACACAATGATCTTCGATAAAACAGGAACGCTTTCATCTGGAATTTTTAGAATATCAAAAATAGAAATGCCTGTAGAAGGCATACCTGAAGAAATGTTCTTGCAATTAGTTGCAAGTGTTGAAAATTTCTCACAACATCCAATAGCAAGAAGTATAGTTTATCAAGCTGAAGTAAGAGAAATAACTCTGCTTTCAGCCCAGGACGTAATAGAAGAATCAGGTGTTGGTATTGAAGGAGTTGTTGAAGGACAACATATTAAGATTCAAAAAAATAATGAGTCAAAAGAATCCTCTTTGAAGATTACAATTGATGAGAAAATCTATATTATTTACTTGGAAGAAGAATCCTCTGTTTCAACAGATTTTTTAGGTGAACTTAAGTCAAAAAAAGAAATCATAATTCTCTCAGGTGATAAACAAATTAATGTTAAAAAATTTGCTGAAAATCATAACATAGATGAATACCACTCTGGTAAAAACCCTGAAGAAAAATTAGAGTTTATAAAAAATAAGCAAAAAAGGAATCAAGTTATTTTTATCGGTGATGGGATTAATGATTCACCTTCTATCAAGCAAGCGGATGTTGGTGTGACTACTTCTTCAAGTAGTCAGATAGCACAAGTTTCTGGAGATATTTTAATTCACAAGGGTGGTTTAGAAACTATAAATAAAATATTTAAATTATCTAAAAAGTCAAAACTTAGAATATATCAAAACCTTTTTCTTGCATTTATTTACAACACTTTAATGATACCTATTGCAGTAATAGGTGTCATTACGCCTAATTTAGCTGCATTAGCAATGGCCCTTTCAAGCATTTCTGTTGTCATTAACTCTTCAAGAAAACTCTAAAATTAAATCTTAAATAAATCTGTTTAGAGATTATCCTTCAAATATGGAAGACGTAGTTTGGTATAGAAAACCACTTTTATCAGAACCTGTAGCTATTCTTGCTTTCGAGGGTTGGAGTGATGCAGGAAACACCGCAACTGGATGTGTAGAAAACTTGAGTAGCACTTATGATGTAGAACCGTTTGCCGAACTCAACTCAGATTCATATTACAACTATCAAATGAGAAGACCTGTTGTTGAAGTTAAAGAATTTGGGGAAAGAAATTTTCACTGGCCTCAAACTTCCTTTTACTCAATCGAAGACTACAAGTTAAAAAGTGACTTGATACTTGTTTTTGGTGAAGAACCTTCTATGAAATGGAAAGATTATTCTAGGAACATTTCTGATACTCTACTTGAGCTAGGAGTTAAAAAAGCAGTAACATTAGGTGCTTTTTTTGGACAAGTAGCACACACATTGCCGGTTCCAATATTCGGTGTAAGTGGAGACCCAACTTTTCATTCAAGACACAACGTTCTTAACCCTAATTATTCTGGACCTACAGGTATAACAAGCGTTGTTGGTCAAAATTTGCGAGATAGTGGAGTTGAAACTTCAGGACTTTGGGCAGCAGTGCCTCACTATCTAAGTAGTGGTGGGTATCCTAAAGGAATGAGTGCACTACTTAATAAAACTTCAGATATTTTAAAAATTGAAATTGATGACTCTGGAATACAAAGTGAAGGTCAACAGTTTGATCTTAAGATTAATAAAGCAATGGAGAATTCAGAAGATTTAGCTGAGTATGTTTCTAAGCTTGAAGAAGCAGATGTCAGCATTGAAGATAATTTTTCAGAAGACAACCTTGTTCAACAAATCGAAGATTTCTTAAATGAAGAAAGAGAAATTTAGCTAAACGCTTTTCTTCTTATGTCTATTTGATTTACGACGTTTACGATATTTATGTTTTGACATTTTTTTACGTCTTTTTTTAATCAAAGATCCCATAAATTAAATAATTTCCTTTTTTCCTAACTGCGAAAGTCTAACGGGTTTTCGTCATTAATTGAAAACCTTTTTAAAGTTTTTTATCGTTGCAAAGTTTAATTGCTTTGTTTAAAGCCCTATGACCATCATTGTCTTTAGGAGACCTTTTCAAAGCCCACAACCCCCATGTAATCATTGATAATATTTCAAAAATTTCAAATTTGTATATTTCATCTTCCTTGAAAATTCCAATTTCATTAAGAGCTTCATTTCGTAGATTTTTATCAAAATCAAACTCGTTTTGCCAAAATAGATCAGCAAAATCAAAATAATTATCACCCATTGATGAGTACTCCCAGTCGATTAGATAAGTTGCATCGTTATATAAAACAAAGTTTCCTGAATAGAGATCTTGATGACATGGATGATTATTGATACCAATTTCATTTAGTTTATTCACAATTTTGATCCCAACTTCTTTAGCTTCTTGTTCTATTGAAACTGAAATATCTGCAATTTCTTTAAATACATTCATGGGTGAGAAATTATTTTTAAATATTAGATCTGATTTATGCAATTTATTCAATATATTAAAAGCACTGTTTCTCATATTTTTATTTTTAAAATCAGCAGCTTTGTATGTATAAATATCAAAAAATTCTGAAATCTTAATTCCTGTGTCTTCGTCAAAAATTAAACAAGGAAGTGTCAAGCCGTATTCCTCTGCCTTTTTGGTATTGTATTTTTCAGACAATCTATTAATTACATCTGGATTTTCACCAGGGATTCTTAAAACAAACTTTTTATTATCAACTAGTACAACAAAGCTAGTATTTGTTATGCCATCTAGTTCTGAAATTTCATATTTACTTTGATCTTTTACATTTGAAATATCATAGTTCAAAAATATTTCTATCACTTCACTAGCTTTTAACATATTCATTATCATAATATAAGTTATGAATGATCCATTTGCACTAGATTTAACAATTATTCTCCTACTTTTGGGTGTTGGAGCAGCAATGGTCGCTGGAAATTTAGCTGCTTTTTTTAACAAGGATGAAAATAAAGAAAATATTTATATGAGAAGGACAATATTTTTAATAACTGTTGGCCTATTAATAACTATTTGGTCTATCGCATCCTTAATAAATAGATAAATGTATTTATAATCGAGTATCATATTAAAAAAGTAAAGGGAAAAAAGTGTTATCAGATGTTGACATAAAGAATTCAATCAATAATAAAGATATTGAAATTTCTCCCTTAATTGAAGACTTTATTCAACCTTCAAGCGTTGACTTAAGGGTAGGTACAGATTTTAGAGTTTTTGAAAATCATAAATATTCTCACATTGACCCAAAATCAAAACAAGATGACCTTACAACTCTTGTTACTTCATCTATTGAAGAACCTTTTGTGCTTCATCCAGGTGAATTTGTTCTGGGAACTACTTTTGAAAAAGTATCTCTTTCAAATAAGGTTGTTGCAAGACTTGAAGGAAAAAGTTCTCTAGGTAGGATTGGGTTATTGATACACTCTACAGCTGGTTTTGTAGATCCCGGGTTTTCAGGCTACTTGACACTAGAACTTTCAAATGTAGCAAATTTACCAATAAAAATTTATCCTGAAATGAAAATTGGACAAATTTCTTTTTATTATCTCAATTCACCCTCAGAATCTAAATATGGATCTGATATTTACGGTAGCAAATATCAGGGCCAAGAAGGGCCTACTCCAAGTAGGAGTCATAACGACTTTAATAACTAATGATTCCAGGCATTGGCACAATAATTAATTCTCTTGCAGTAATTGGTGTTGGAATTGTCACAAGAATTTTTGTTAAAAAAGAAATTAAAAATTTTGAAAATAATTTACTTCCGCTTGGTCTTCTTGTATTGACACTAGGAATAAGGGAATCTTTAAAAAGTCCTGAATTTTTACTTACTTTAATTGCAGTGTTAACTGGGGCAATTATTGGAACATATTTAAAAATTGAAGAAAGAATAAAAAATTTTGGAGAGTACCTTCATAATAAATTTGAAAAAGAGAGTTCGGAGAAAAATAAGTTTATAGAAAGTTATTTAACTGCATCATTAATAGTCATTACTGGACCTCTTGCAATAGTTGGTCCATTTCTTGATGTTGTTGAAGGTAATATAGAATTGCTTTTAATCAAAACTGCACTTGATTGTTTTCTGGTTCTATTTCTAACCTCAAGTGGCGGAAAGGGCGCAGTATACTCTGGAGTTTCTATTCTTATCTATCAAGGATTCTTTACATTGTGTGCGCTTGGACTTGGTGGATCAATTGATCAAATTGTAGCTGATTCTATTGCTGGAATTGGAGGAGTATTACTTGTAGGAGTTGGGATTAATTTACTAGGTTTGAAACAAATACCGGTTGGAAATTATATCTTAAGTCTCTTTATTCCATTATTTATAACATTTTAAAAGTTCTTGTTGCGCCAATAACTCCATCAAATAATTTAGCTATTCTTTCTGACTCTTGTTCAAATGTACCGTTTATGAACTTTGGTTCCTGAATTCTAAAACACCTATTTTTGAAATCAATTTCAATTGGTACATAAGGTATATTTAATCCTTTTGCTAAATAATAAAAACCGCTTCTAAATTGATCTACAGCTTCAACTCCACCTTCTGGAGCTATAACAAGAATATAATTGTCAATCACTTTAAATTCCTCAACTGCACCCCTAATCAGTCCTCTAGAATTTACTCGATAAACAGGTATACCTCCAAGTTTCAACATCAAATATTTTTGTAACCACCAGAATGGCCAAGGAATTCCTAATCTGTCTAAATTTTTAGATACTGTAAACAAACTTGGAAGCCTAGTGAACACCCATGCAGCGCCGAAAAAGTTAATTTTTAAATCTAAAGCCCAAACTGCCAAAAGTGCATACCATGCATCCCTCATTGCAGTATGTGGAATCCCAATTAAAATCATTTTTTCTAAATTAGGAATTTTTCCTTTAATTTCCCACCTAAATACTTTTAGCAAGAATCGTCCAAGTGGCCCAAGAACTTTTCTATTTTTTTGGGCTATATTGTCTGTTGTTGAAATCATAATTTCTCTAAAAATTTTGCAATCTGCACTGCGTTCAATGCAGCACCCTTGAGTAAGTTGTCAGAAACTACCCAAAAGTTTAAAATATTTTTAGAGGAAAGACCTTGTCTAAGTCTGGATACTAATACTTCATTTTTGCCTTCAACATCAAGTGGAGTTGGTAATGAATCATTCCATACTTCTACTCCTTCAAAGTCACTAAGTAACTTAGAACATTCTTCCACATCGATTTCGTTTTCAAACACTGCAGAGCAAAAAGTTCCGTGTCCAGTTCTAACCCCAACTCTTGCATTCGATGGCTCAACAATTAAATTTGGTATTGCAAGAATTTTTCTTGACTCATGTACAAATTTCATTTCTTCATCTGAATATCCATTATCAGTTAAGCTACCTGCTAGAGGAATTACGTTCCTAGCTATTGGTTTAGGATAATACGTGTCTTTATAATCAGAATCTAATTCATCACTAATTAGGGTTTCGTTATTTAAAGATTGTAAAGCCTCAGAGCCCGATCCAGAAACAGCTTGATATGCAACTGGTGTCATGGACATTAAGGTGTACTGATCATGTAAAGGCTTTAGTGCCATTACAAGCCCCATAGTTGTACAGTTTGGATTTGAAATTAATTTTGAATCTGATGTAATTTCATTTTCATTTATACCATATACAACAAGTGGTACATCTTCATTCATCCTGAAAACAGAAGAATTGTCAATTACAAATGATCCGTTCTTAACAAAATCTTTTGCATGTTCCTTAGACCTCTCTCCGCCAGCTGAGAAAAGGGAAATGTCATATTCTTCAATATTTTCTTTTTTTAGTTCTTTAACAAAGAATTCTCTGTTGTTGATTGTTATCTTTTTACCTTCAGAAGATTTTGAAGCAAAAAGGTTATATTCAACTTCTTCATTGAAATTCTTTTCACATAGTTTAATAATATTGCGACCAACAAGACCTGTTGCGCCAACGATTGCGATCTTCATTATTTTTCTATAAATTCCTTATGCAGAACTTCCAAAGCAGTCTCAATATCTTTATTATCAATTACACATGAAATTCTAATAGGTGAAGTTGAAATCATTGATATGTTTATAGAATGTTCTCCTAAAATTTTAAACATTTTTGAAGCTACTCCAGATTCTGACTTCATGCCAGCACCAATTATTGAAACTCTTCCAACATTTTCATCAATGTCATAGCCCTTTGCGTTAAGTTCTTTTGAAATCTTAATTAATTCTTTTTCAACTTTATCTTTCTGTTCTGTAGGGGCGGTAAAAGATATATCGGTAATCGAGTCTTTTGAAACATTCTGAACAATCATATCCACATTTATACCAATTTCTGACAAAGAACCAAAAACTGTTCCAGCAATTCCAGGTTGATCTGGAACTTCAAAAAGAGTGAACTTAACTTCTTTTTTATTATGCGTCACTCCACTGACTAATGCTTCTTCCATTACTTTTTCTTTTACCTCAGTACCTTCATTGTTTTTGAAGGTAGATTTTACAATTATTGGTACATTATACCTTCTGCCAAATTCTACAGACCTAGCCATCAAAACTCCAGCTCCAGATGAAGACATCTCTAACATTTCTTCATAAGTTATTTCCGGAATTAATTCTGCTGATTTAACTACTCTCGGGTCTGCAGTGTACACTCCTTCTACATCAGTAAATATTTCACACCTTTCTGCTCCTAATGCTGCAGCTAGTGCCACCGCTGTTGCGTCAGAACCACCTCTGCCAAGTGTTGTTATTTCTTTTGTGTCTCTATTGAATCCTTGAAAACCAGCAACTATAACAATATCTCCGCTATCTAAGCCCTCTTTTACTCTTTCACCCGTAATTTCCTCTATTTCTGCTTGTCCATGTTTCGAAGTTGTAATAATGCCAGCTTGAGAACCAGTTAGCGAAAATGAACTATATCCCAAACTATTTAAATGCATTGACAACAATGACATGGTTATCCTCTCACCTGCTGAAAGAAGCATATCCAGTTCTCTTGGTGTTGGGTTTTCAGAAAGATTATTAGCTAATTGAATAAGTTCATCTGTACTAGAACCCATTGCAGAAGGAACGACCACTACATCATATCCGTTCTTTTTGCATTCAATAATTCTCTCAGCCACTATTCTGAGCGAATCAGTATCTGCAACACTTGTTCCACCAAATTTTTGTACTATTAATGCCATAGGAAACATTCTAATTAATTTATTAAAGAATTAAAGACCCTAGTACCCTTGTTTTTATGAGTATAGATTTGCATGTTCACTCAATAAATTCTGACGGGACGGAAACAATTGAGGCTATATTAGAATCGGCTAGTGAGCTTCAATTAGAAGCAATTTGTATATCTGATCACGAATACTTAACAAAAGTTCCCAAACAAACTCATATAGAAATTATTCACGGTGCAGAAATTAGTGTAAGTTGGAGGCTTCTTGATAATAATAACAAATTTGGTGGTACACATTTACTTGTATATTTCCTAGAAGAAGACTCTCCTTTAAACAACAAGCTTCATGAACTTAGGCTAAATAAAATTCAAAGAAACTATTCAATACTTGATAATTTAAAAGAATTTGGAATATTTATAGAAAAAAAAGAACTTGATGAATTAGAAACCAAAGTGCCAGGAAGGCCCCATATTGCAGAACTTATGGTCAAAAAAGAATATGTTCGTAACCTTTCTGAAGCTTTTGCAAAATATTTAGGGAATGGGAAAATAGATGATATTGACAATCATCAATTAAGCATTGATGAAATAGTAAAGCTGTCAAAAAGTTCTAAATCTTTAGTCTTTCTTGCGCATCCGCATACACTTATGAGTAATCAGCTATATTCAAAATCTGATAACTGGATAAATAATGAATTTCATGATTATATTGAATCTTTAAAAGATATCGGAATAGACGGGGTTGAAGTTTATTATCCCGGATATACCCACAACACAATAAGTACATTATTAAGTATATGTGAAAACCATGAACTTTTAGTTTCAGGTGGTAGTGATTTTCATGGAAGTAGAAAACCAAACAACTTACTTGGCGTAGGTTATGAAAATTCCCCTATAAAGGTTCCTTATGAATTACTATCTAAAATGAAAGAGTTGCATGGAAAATTATAAAAAATTAATTGGCTCAATAACAATAATTACTTTTTCATATGCCGCAAGTAGAGTACTTGGATTTTTTAGAGAAATACTACTTGCTAATTGGGCTGGTGTTTCAGAAGCCACTGATACATTAGATTTAGCATTTATAATTCCTGATTTTTTGTTTTATCTTTCTGCAGGTGGATATCTTGCAATTACTTTAATTCCAATTATGAGTGAGAAAAAGAAAAGTGAATTAAACAATTATTTTCTTTCAATACTTTATGGAATGTCATTAATTTTTGTAATATTTTCACTCATAACATACTCATTTAGATTTCAATTTGCTGAATTGCTTGGTGTAACATCATTAGGTTTTTTTGTAGAAGTATTTACACCAATTATTTTCAGCCAAGTATTTTTCTTTATAGGTGCGATACTCATGTCTTATCAATATTTTTATGATAATTTTAAGTACGCTGCTTTAGCTCCTTTAGTTTACAATTCAACAATTATTTTTTTTGGATGGATAAATTCTTCAACGCCTGAAGGAACAATTAAGGGTTTTGCAATTGGAACTTTAATAGGCTCTATAATGGGTCATTTTTTAATACAGATATACGGTGCAAAGAAATCTGGATTGAATTTTGATCTAGTTTCACCAAAGTTCATTCACATAAAAGATTACATCACTATTTCACTTCCTTTGATTTTAGGTCAATCAATTGCAGTAGTAGATGAACAGTTATTTAGAGTTTTTGGTTCTTTTCTTACAGCTGGAAGCATAGCCACATTTAGGTATGCAAGAAGAATAGCTCTCTTACCAGTTGGCATTATTGCGCAAGCAGTTGGTGTAGCAAGCTATCCATTGCTCTCAAGACTTTTTCAAAAGAATGAAATAGATGAATTATTAAAGCTTATCAAGAAGCAACTATCTTATTTATTCCTTATTGGTGGTGCGCTTATGGTGATTGCAATTACAAATGCTGAATATTTAATAGAAATAATTTATGAACGCGGTGCCTTTACCAATGATGACACAATTAGAGTAAGTGCAGTTTTTATAATTATTTCTTTAGCAATTGTGCCTTGGTCAATTAATCAAGTGCTTACAAGATCATATTATGTTCAGCAAAAATTTTGGTTTCCTGTTATCACTGGAAGCTTTATAACCATGATCAGCTCTGTGGTACTTTTTAATGCAGCTAGAGATGCAAAGGCTTATGCCTGGATTATTATTATTTCCTTATATATTTATTGTGCAACGCTACTGATATCTCTTAGATTCAATTCTGAATGGGTCTTTAGTAAAGAACTTCTTTTCGAGTTTATTAAAATTTTATTTGTGATTTCTTTTGTATTTTTAATATTTGAAATCATAATTACACTTACTGGGATAGCGAATCTGATTGTTAGCTTAATATTGACAGTTGTTATAATTTTTGTCTCACTAAGTTTGCTAAACTTTGAGTATATTAATATAGCTAAAAGAAGATAATGCAAAAATTTCCACTAAAAAAAGGTTTGTCTAGTGCTCAAGATTTGCACAATGAAATCAATGAATATATTGATGTCTTAATGGGACATATGAAACCGCCCATAGCCGATGGTGTTGACACATTATTTGAAGTGAGCAGCACTTATCTAGCAAGAGCTAAAGAGATAGAAATTAAGCTACTTGAAAGAGAACGAAGCACAAAAGTTGAATCTGCAGATGAACTAAAAAAATTCCGTACTGGTGAACTAAGAAGTTTTATTGAACTTTGTAAAAGTGCACAAAATCAAGGATCTAGAAGAATTACTGTTGCTTTGAGTGAATTAAATCTTAAAGAAAATTAATCAATATTTTCTACATCAAAAATTTCATTGATATTACTTTGGATTTCTTCACTTGTTTGGTCACTACTATGAGAACCTTCATGTGGTTGTATACTGACAGAGATATCTACTCCAATTTTTTTAGCAACATTTGATTTAATTAATTCAATAATATCTTCCGACTTTTTCAGTTCTGTAATTAAATACTCGTTTTCGCTATCTATATACAAAACTAAATTTTCAGAATCTATAACCTCTGGCTTAACAAGTGTTAAGTATGAATACTTTCTAGGTGTAAGAACTGATTTTGCTTCATGTAATATTTTTGGCCAATAAACATCAAAATTTTCAATATCTTTTTTCCCTACTCCATTTTTTAAGGACGTTGTTCTCTCTTTATGGACCTCTTCTTTGTCTGGCTTAGCTTCATTAATCAGTTTTTTTTTATCTTTTAAATTTTCTTTTTCCTGATAATTACTATCTTCTTGTTCTCTACTCTCTAAAATATCAACTCTCCTGCTCACAGATTTAATATCTGTTGCTAGTTGTGGCTTTATTAATCTAACCAGAAATAACTCCAGCTTTAGTTCCTGAGAGGGCGAAGATTTAATGCTTTGATTGATGTCATCAAGCATGTCTAAAATTTTCGAAAGGTCCTTTGCAGAAATGATATCATTACAGTTCTTTACTAGATTTTTTTCTGAATTACTTAATGAAGTAAAATTTTTATCCTCAGGAAGATATTTATAATAAAATATATTTCTAAATAAGTCTGTTATCGAATTCAAAATATCAATTGCTTGTAATCCGCTACGGTAGTTCTCTCGAAGTATTTTGAGAACAATTGATGTATCTTGTGTTCCCATAGCTTCAATTATCTGTTGTAAATCTCCAGTGGTTACCTTACCTAAAATACTGTAAAGCTGCTCAATTGTTGCTTTGTTTCCAAAAGTAGAAAAAGTTTGTTCGAATAAATTAATAGCATCACGTAAAGAACCATCACTTTGGTTAGATATATACTCTAAAATTTCTGTAGATAATTTTATTTTCTCTTTCTTACTAATTTTTTCCAGAGAAGTAATTATTTCTTCATTTCCTATTCTTTTAAATGCTAAATGTGTAGTTCTGCTTCTTATAGTTTCAATTACCCTCTCAGGCTCTGTTGTGGCAAGTATAAAAATTACATGATCAGGAGGTTCCTCAAGTGTCTTAAGAAAAGCATTAGATGCAGCATTAGAAAGCATATGTGCTTCATCAAGTATAAAGACCCTTTTCTTGCCTGGACTGCTTGCAATAAAATTAATATTTTCGTTTAATTCTCTAATGTCGTCTACTTTATTATGAGAAGCTGCATCAATCTCAGTTATGTCAAATACTGGATCACAGCCGATTGTAGTTGCAATAATTCTGGCTAAAGAAGTTTTGCCAACTCCTCTAGGTCCTGAGAAAAGGTAAGCATGGCTTAAATTATTTTTTCTAATTTGCTCGCTTATAAGTGCTACAGCATCAGGTTGTCCAACTAACTCTTCAAGAGTGGCTGGCCTGTGTTTTCTATATAGTGCTTCTTGCATATTAATAAATCTTACTATCTTTACTTTCCATAATGCATCATACAATTAGACTAAGTCAAATGAGAATTGGTGTAGATTTAGACGGTGTTGTTGCTGATTTTACTCAAGGGTGGACCTCTCAGTATAAAATAGACTTCAATAAAGAAATTAGAGAAGAGGATATTGTCGAATGGGGCTTGTCTAAGCCTCTTACTCACTTTGAAGAAGAGATTGATTTTTGGAATTGGGCAAAAGATTTTAATGGTTCATCAATATTTAGAAATTTAAAGACTTATGAAAATGCTGTTGAGGTCTTGTATGAAGTCTCTAAGTCTGGTCACGAAGTTGTAATTATTTCGTCAAAGCCTTGGTGGTCAATTCATGATACCCTTATTTGGCTTGGTGAAAATAAAATTCCCTCAAAAGAAATTCATTTTTTAGAAGACAAATGGAGAATTGATTGTGATGTTTACATTGATGATGCTCCCCACCAGTTAAAGAACTTTGTTGAGAATGTTCCAGACAAGCTAATACTGAGATTTGTACGCCCATACAACAAGCCAGTTGCAGGCACGAAAGATCTAAGTAATTGGTTAGAATTAAATTCTTTACTAGAGAGTTACAACTTGTAAAGTAGTTGTATGAACGATTCATTTATCCTTCGAGATAGACTCTGGAGAGAACAAAATGAACGTGTTACTTTATCTAGCAATGCAACTTTTTCTTCTAATTCTTTGGGCAGAAATGTAAATGAAGAACCTGATGCTTTTAGAACATGCTTTGAAAGAGATCGTGATAGGATTATCCACTCTAAAACATTTAGGAGATTAAAACATAAGACACAGGTTTTTATCAATCCAGATGGTGATCATTTTATTACTAGAATGACACATACTTTAAATGTAACTCAAATAGGAAGATCTATCGCAAGAACGCTAGGATTAAACCTTGATTTAACAGAAGCGATTTGTTTAGGACATGATGTAGGCCATTCACCTTTTGGTCACACTGGTGAAGATGTTTTAAATAAGATGCTGGATGGCGGATGGAGCCACTCAGAAAATTCGGTAAGAATGCTGTCAGTAATAGAGCCTCTCAATCTAACAAAAGAAACAATTAACGGAATTGAAAAACATCCTTGGAGGTATGAAGAGCCCCCTTTTTCGCCAGAAGGTTTGGTTTGTCGCTTTGCAGATAGAATTGCTTACCTATCGCACGATGTTGAAGATGCAATAAGAGCAGGTGTTTTAAGAGAAGATGATATTCCTAAAAGTATCACTAAAGTTCTTGGCTCACCAGGAAAGACTTGGATTAACTCGCTAATTTCAGGTGTCTTTAAAGCATCCTCTGGTGGAAACTTGCAAATGGACGAAGCAATATTAGAAATTATGCATGAGTTAAGGGAGTATATGTTTGATAAAGTATATCTTCGTAAAGAGACATTGTCTCAAAGAGCTGAAGCAAAAAAATTGTAGAAACTTTAGTAATTTACTATGAGAAAAATCCTGACAAGCTTCCAACAAATTATGTTCAAGATCAAAGCAATATTGCAAACTCTGTTGACTATGTTGCAGGGATGACAGATAGATTTGCTATTTCAACTTTTGAAAAAATTAATTAAATTTTGGTTTTCTTTTCTCCATAAATGCAGTCACTCCTTCTCTTAAATCTTCTGTAATCAAAAAACTAGTATTCCATAACTGTACAAAATCTAAAGCCTGTTCTGTTGTGAGGTCTTCTCCCTTATCAAGTACCTGCTTAGTTCCTTGAACGATATTTGACGAATTGCTAGCTATCTCCTCGGCAAGTACTACACCAGCATCAAATAGATCATCAAAATTTTTATAAGTTTTACTTACAAACCGAATTTTTTCAGCATAATCACCATCAAATACTTTTCCAGTGTATGCAAGCTCTCGTAAATCACCCTTAGATACAATTTTTGGCATTCTCTGTAATATCCCTACATCAGCAACCAAGCCTAATTTTGTTTCTCCAATCGAAAATTTTGCATCTTTAGTTGAAATCCTTATATCACATGCTGATATCAAAGCAGTTGCTCCTCCAATACAGTGTCCATGAGCTAGTGCGATAACTGGTACTGTAGTTTTTGAAAGTGCGGTAAAAGCATCTTGCATTTTTTTAATTTGGTTTTTTAATTTTTTCCTATCTTCTGGAGTTGAGGACATATCTTCATTGATTTGAAAATCTGACATAAACATTGTTATGTCAATTCCTGCTGAAAACCCATCTCCTTTACCAGCAATTACTATACATCTGACTTCCTCATTATTATCAAGCTCTTCAATAACTCCTGGTAATCCAAACCAGACATCTGCATCTAAAGCATTTTTTTTATTGGGACGATTTATCCAGACATACCCAACATTGTTTTTAATTTCTTTTAGTAATTTGTCTTCCATTTATATTATCTTACTAAAATTGTCTGATGGATGTATTCGAAGCATTATATACAACTAGGGCAATGCGAAGAGTTAGTGAGGATCCAATTCCTGAAGATATTTTAAAACAAATGGTAGACGCTGGCATAAGAGCTCCAAGTGGTTCAAATCGACAAGGTTGGAAATTTATTGTTGTAACTGATCAGGAAATTAAAAATCAACTTGGAGATTCTTATAGGGAAGCATGGGATTTTTATGTAAAAGAAGTCTATGGCGGAAGTTCTGATTTGGGTGCATCAAGTATCTCAAATGATGAAAAAGCAAATCAAGTTCTTCGTATAACTAAATCTGCAGCATGGTTGTCAGAAAATTTTCATAAAGTACCAGCAATGTTTGTAATTCTTTCTAGAAATGATCCAACTGGTTCCTCAATTTTTCCAGCTATTTGGAACCTCATGCTTGCTGGTAGAGCTCATGGTATTGGTACATGTTTAACAACTGTTCTTGGTATGTTTAAACCAGAAAAAGCTTTTAAGATTCTGAAGATTCCAAATGATAAAGGATGGAAAATTGACGCTGTAGTCACAGCAGGATACCCATTAGGTAAATGGGGCGTAGCAGAAAGAAATCCTGTCGACGAAGTCTCATATTTAAACACCTGGGGTAATGAAACTAATTGGAATTTGGAAGAACCCATCTGGAATTACTAATTTAAAACCGATTAGTAAAGCTGCCTTTTTATTATTAAGCTCTGATTATGAAAAGATTAAATTTATCTATTTTAATTTTCTTCTTAATTTTCTTTGCTAACTGTAGTGATAACAATGAAGTAGATGAAGCAGAATCAACAGTTGAAACAACTATTGAAGAACAAGTCGAGGAAATAAAAGAACCTGATAACAATATTTGGGTTTCAGCAAAAAAAGGTGATATTGAATCTATAAAACAACATATAGCTTTTGGAACAGATATAAACTCTATTGGCTCTAGAAGGGATGAAACAGCATTAATTATCGCTGCTTGCCAAGGATATTATGAAATCGTTCAATTATTAGTAAATGAAGGAGCAGATTTAGATATCCAAAATGATGAGGGCGTTACGGCACAATTTTGTGCAGTATTTTTTGGCCAAACAGATATCGTACAACTTCTAAACGATGCCGGTGCAGATCCTAATATAATAATGAGTCAAGATTTAACTGCGATGGATCTTGTTTCAGTTGAATGGGGTGACAATCGAGAGTCTGCAGTAAGGCTTTATAAATTAAAATACCAAGTTAGCTTTAAAATTGAAGATATAAAATCTGCTCATCCATTAATTATGGAAATCTTAAATAACTAAATATAAATTTATATTAACTATCAAGTACTAATCTGAGCACGCCCGGAGGGAGTCGAACCCCCAACCTTCTGATCCGTAATCAGATGCTCTATCCAATTAAGCTACGGGCGCTTAGCGGAGAGGGAGGGATTCGAACCCTCGAGGGAATTTCTTCCCCACTCGCTTAGCAGGCGAGCACTTTAGGCCACTCAGTCACCTCTCCAAGTCAGCGGAGGGAGTGGGATTCGAACCCACGGTATGGAATACATACAATAGTTTTCAAGACTATCGCCT
>Ga0181406_1000132_pt1 | contig 26874 bp, 25 predicted proteins | sample 29SPOviralmetaG_FD_130135 | JGI IMG/M metagenome (GOLD analysis project Ga0181406, IMG submission 130135) | Marine viral communities from the oligotrophic San Pedro Time Series (SPOT) site, San Pedro Channel, CA, USA - 29 SPOT_SRF_2011-12-20 | ecosystem: Environmental > Aquatic > Marine > Strait... | reverse complement strand
TTGGATATGCACGCCAAGACCGCAAGCCACGCTCTCGCACTCCTGTGTCGGCAAAACTGGTTGCTGACCTGCTCCAAGCGGCTGGGGCAGACAGAATTGTAACGGTAGACCTCCATGCAGGACAGATTCAAGGGTTCTTTAACATTCCAGTGGATGACTTGACTGCTAGAAATCTCTTTGTGCAGGATATAAGAGAACACAATCATCTGGATACTCTGTGCATGGTATCGCCTGACGCTGGAGGTGCAGTCCGAGCGAGACACTTTGCAAAGAGATTGAACAACTGTCCCATGGCCCTAATCGACAAACGTAGGGAGGAACATAACAAGTCCCAAGTAATGAATGTGATAGGAGATGTGGAAGGAAAGAATTGTATCATTGTGGATGATATTGCTGACACTTGTGGAACATTGATTAACTGTGCTGATGCACTGAAAGAGAAAGGTGCTGAATCCGTCCGAGCATACATCACACATGGAGTGCTGTCTAATGATGCAGAACAGAAGATTATTCAATCACCATCCATAAATGAGCTGGTTACATCTAATTCGATTGAAAAAGGAGATGATGCTCCTGTTTCACATACTAAAGTCAGACATCTCTCTCTTGATGAACTTCTAGGAGAAGCTGTACGAAGAGTATACAATAAAGAATCCGTGAGCTCATTGTTTAATGCATAGTATAAATTTACTTTCCAGAAGATTTCTGGTTTGGTCATATCTTTATTATCAGCTTGATGAATCATTAGCAAGCGACAATGAATATGATAAATTGTGTATTGAACTGAAGAATGAAATAAGAAAAGATAGGGATTATTACTATGCAAAGGAGATAATTGAAAAACACTTTTCACAGGATGAAGCTTCTGGGTATTCGATTAAACGTAAGGAGTATCCATCAGAAATTGTGAGCACTGCATTACATCTTTTGTATCAAAGTAAGTATACAAAAAATATTTCCTTTGAAAAGTTTCTGAGTATGCATGGGTATAAAATAGAAGATGCGTAGAAAATGTTTTTATGTTATGATATATGTTTAAAGGCTAGAGAACACTGGATGCTCATAGAATTCTACGGATGCTCATGACATCTTTACCCGTGCCCACGAAATTTTTCAAGTTTTTTCTTTGGCACACTAATTGTATTTGCAAATGCCATACCAAACTGAAATGGTACACTTTTTGACACATGTCACAGAGATGTAACGTGGTACACTTCTTGATTTGTGACACAGAAATGACACAAAACTTTTTTATTTTTCTTGAATTTTTTTCTTGACATTGACTCCAGCACTTGGTATACTACTCTTGTATTGAGTGAGTAACAAGAACTTCTACAGAGATCATTATGAGTGCCCTTAACACGTTTGACTTCTATTCCATCACTGTTTCTTCCAAGACTAAATCTCCACTGCTCAAAGCTGGAGTTGAGAAACACCTAATTTCTAAGTACAGAACAGGGTGGAAAACCTATGGGTACGGCTGGAGTGCTAAGACCTACCCTGTGTGGGGTTATGAAGCAACAGTGGGTTACACTGAGGTTAATGGAAACCCCGATTCAGTAGCCAAGGAATGGAGTGACAAGGGGCTGACTACTCATGTAAGGTATCATGCAGTAGACTAAAAGCATGCTTAGCCCCTGGGCTGAATGTGAAAAAAAGTCTTGACACTCTAGTATGCATAGGGTATACTAGAGTTTCTTTCAGTGGTGATGAATGACTCATCACTATTTTTCAATTCTCAATAGAGAGATTCACAATATGAAAAGTTCAAAACGATTATCTGTAGCACGAGCACGAGCTGAGATTGCAAGACGTAATGTGGTTGTACTTGAGGCAAGGATTGCTGAGTTGAAAGCAGAGGTGGCACGTCAGAAGGCTACAGTAGTCTAGATAATACCTGAGAGTGCTCAGAATCCTCACCAGTGGGTGCTCTCATTTATCTGGTACATTATGAACGATTTAAAATTTACAACAGCAGGAGACTATATGAGCAGTGCTCGAGCAACTACGAATAAACTTCTAGAACTGATTGAAGAAGGTGTGCTGACTAGTGAACATGTTTTGAGTTGTGCGTTGAGTTACATGTCAGAGGCTGATGTCAAGGACATGGCTGAGTGTAATGAACTACTAGAGGAAGAAGAGGTTTACTAAAAACGGTATGCTCTTTGCAACACTGGAGGCCCGTGGCATTCACTCTAGCTGCCCCTTCAGAGCATTCTGTGTATTTTTACCCTGTGGTATACAGTTTGCAAAAGCAAAGAGCATACCCCCCAAAAACATGAGCCGTGGCTGCAATCTATACGGATTCTAAGGAACCTAGAGATTACCTCACATAAGAGAATTCTAAGTGCTCAAAGTATGTGTGCGTCCTCCATGACACACTATTTTCTATATTCACTTCTTTGTATAGATTCCCCAGAGAACCCAAATTGCAACAAGCCCAATCAATCCTTCGCTTCCAAGTTGCTTCACAATCTCTACCACTGAACCCACAATATCCATTCCTAGAAACGGAACAGCAGCTCCAAAGATAATCTGAAGAACAACTCCTAGTGCAATAATTGCAAGTCCTACTTCTGTTAGGCTACGAATCCAGCCTACTACTTTATCTATCATATGACATGTCTCCTTTTAAATAGATAATAGGAGTATTTATATTATATATACCCCCCCTTAAATCTGAGCAGTAATGGTTTCCTTCTCAAACTCTCTTAATCGTTTATAGACTGATACCAGTTCCACAATCTTTAGCCAACTCCGAATAATATACTGGAGGCTTTCTGCAACCTTTGAAAATGCACGAACAGTTTGTGATACAATTCCCAGAGTGATTCCTCCTGCAATAATGGTTGGCCCCAGTGCAACATAAGGCACAATCACCATTCCTTGCAGGTAGCTCCACTTTGCAATATTGAAATAGAAGTAATGCAGATAGGAGCGAAAGTGAATCGTTCTCACGGCATCAAACAATTCATTCACAAGTGCAACTCTTGCACGGCTCTTACTGTTTTCTCCTAGTACCAGTTCCTTTCGATATGCAGCTTCTTCCTTTTGAATATCATACTCAATGCCTGGGAGTTTTGAACCCACGGCACTCAGCACAGCAGTTCCTCCAAGGGCAGTCAGTATCACAATCCAAACTAGTCCGTGGTCTACCTCTCCAGCAAAGGGAAGTTCTGTAATACTCTGACTCAATCCATAGAGTATTGGAATGAAAGCAATCAGCATCAGCACGGATTCCAGCAGTCCGATTCCTAAGTCTTCCATGATTCTTGCAAACTTTAGCGTGTCCTCTTGCACTCTCTGGGATGCTCCTTCAATATGTCTTGCATGTTTCCAGTTTTCCATATAGTAGTCAGCCATGGACTGTCGCCATCGGAATGTCCAGTGATTCACCAGAAATCCATTGAATACCACATTGATTGCAATATAGATTCCTGCAAGGTATCCAAAGTCCAGCATGTATCCATAGTATTCCGTCAGAGTCACTGAGCCTGGTGTAGTCAGTGCTTTCTGTAGTGCATCATAGAATGCACCAAACCATTCATTAATCTTTACATCAAGTTGTACAGTGCTCCACATGGCGGCAATGATAATCAATGTACCAAGGATGCTCCACCATCCGTATTTTTTATAGTCAAGAAAGAATCGAAACATGTTGCCTTTTTTTATTTTATAGGGGATTCACTATTTATAAATATTCCAAAAGAGGAATAATGAACATGCATAGCTTCTGGGAATATAATAATAATTTTGTTTTGTCTGAAAAGGTTAAATGGACTCGCAGCCTTTTTGACCATTTGTTTACGTTGCCTTATAAAGAAATCAATGACTTCTTTTTAAAGAAATCAGTTTTTGCAGCATTGAAAGGTGACAATCCAGAAGCAGACAAAATGTATTATCTAATTCCAGATGATGATTTTCGATATCAGCTTCCTCTGGTTCCGGCAATGATTGAGCGTGTAGTAGGTTCAGTGGTGACCTATGGAATACATGCAAGCAGTCCAGAGAACCTTGAGAATTTGATGAAGTTGCAGAGTAAGAAAAGCAAGCAAGTTTCTGTATATACTACAGATGAAGAAGGAAGAATGACATCCGGTGTGCATGGAGGTGGAGGTGTCTATTCGATTCTTAAAGGAAATGTCTATGCAGGAGGCAGCACAGACATCATGAGCATCGTAGACAAGCAAGGAAGAAGACTAGTAGACCTTGGGCCGAAGAGCGAACTTGCATTTGCATATGACTATGACGATGTTGTAAGAAGTTCTGCATACAAAAAAATGTGGATGGACTTGCTAACATTCAGAAAATCAATTATCAACAATCTTGTTGCATTGGGAAAAAAGAGTATTGGTGATGAAAAGAAATATGTTGAGCGTGCAATAGACACTTCTTCTCCTCTGGTAAATGGAAGCATTAAAAGAGATTTTATCAAGAAATATATTGACGGTACAGAAAAGATTTTAAAGAAACACAAGGATGTGTTTGCAAAGATGTACATAGGTTGGGCAAGGAAGCAAAGCAGTAGTTGGAATTCTGTTGCAGATTCTTATGATGAGCTTGTGATGGGCAACTTTGAAATTGTTGCAGTCTATATTGAAGACCATATGGAAGAAGATTTTATCATGCATTTTTCTGGTGACCCAGATGATGCATACTTTACCATTGATGACTATGAGCTTCCTTCATTGGAAGAAGTAATCAGAAGAAATAACTTTAAGTTTCCAGTAAAGATTGCAACTGATTCTCATCAGTTACTTCCAAAAATAATTGACAAACTAAAATAGGAAAAGAAAAATGAAAAAAATAATTTTAACTGCATTCATGTTTATTGTTCCTGCAAGTTGCAGCTATGAAGGTGTAGAAGACAGTAGAGGAAGACATGTGGAAAAGATTCCACCAATTAATATTAATATTGAAAACATTAATACAAACAATATTAATTCAAATGATGCAGATAACACAACTATTGTAATGAATGATAATTCTTCTGCAACAGCTACTGCATCTGCAAATGATAATACTACGATTGACAATTCTACAGACAATAAATCAAGTGGGTGGTTCTTCTATTTTAATAGCAGTATATGATAAGACATAATGACCTTGAAGATGATTTATTAGAATCCAAAGAAATAAAACAGAAAGTTAGAACTAATGAAATCTATGCACAAAACTTGTATGCAGCTCTCTGCAACATGCAATGGGTAAAAGATGATTCTGTCCAAGCATGGCATTGCTCATGGAGATATGCAGGAAGTTTAGTTGCACAGATGAATGGTGAAGGAGATTATCTTGATTGGTATTTTTCAAGCTCTTTGTTTTCAAAAGAAGGATTTGTCAATGAAGGTGCGGTTACAGATTGGATTATTGATGACTTAAAAGAACTCGGCTGGAATCCTTTGCCTTGGGAAAAATCTCAGGAGCAAGAGAGATTAGAAATAAAGGAGGGACTGCCAAAAAGAACTTGACAATGCTATTCTATAGAGGTATATTAGCAGTGTAGGTTTTAGTAGATAACTTTATATAGAGACTATATTATGATAAGAAAAATAAACGATGTGGATAAAAATAAGTTGCAACGTGAGCATAAAGTTTATAATAAAGAAATGCGGCAAATGGGAATGCATTTTCTTCAGAAATCATTTGATGAATATGTTGCATATAAGTATGGAAAGTATAAGCCAAAGAAAAGAAAAGCACCTACTCCAGAAGAACAGCCTTTATATAGAAGAGAAGAATCTTCTGTACCAAGTATGAATACCTTGGGACAACATCATGATAATAAAAATACAACCAATTCAAAAATTTATACGGGAAAAATTATTAAAGGAATAGGCACAATGCATAAGTCAAATAGTGTTCCTGTTATAAATAATAATGTCGCTAAAGACCTTGCATCTATGCGGCGTTAAATAACTTTCATAAAGGAGTATTATTTTATGGAAACAGCAGACATGATTAAACAGTTAGTAGATGTCGGCGGCACCATCACAGCGCTAGTAGCTTGTTTCTGGTATATAAAATATTTAAGTGAGAGGCATGAAATAGAGAGAAAATTATGGATGGATAAAGATAGCGAATCAGATAGAGCATTAAGAGAATTGCTTACTGATTCAAATAAAATTTTGGGTGATATGAAAAATGTATTTAATGAGCACACATTTCTATTAAAAGAAATTTTAGATAGAAAGCAAGGTTCAGTTACTAAATGAGGTAATTTGAAAAATAGTCCTATTAATGAATTACAGCAGTTAATGATATTAACTGCTGAAGAGTGTGGTGAACTTACACAGAGATGTAGCAAAATACTAAGGAGATATGAATTAAAAAGTGAAATAGAAGAAGAGCAAAGAATTAAATTAATTGAAGAAGCTGGTGATGTTTTGTGTATGATTGGATTGATGGTAGAGCATAACATTACTAATTGGGATGAATTAGAAAAACGTGTTATTGCTAAAAAAGCTAAATTAAAAATATGGAGTGAATTAATAAAATGAAAGATTATGAATCTAAAATTATAGTTGCACTTGATAATATGTCAGCTCCTATGGCAAGAGATATTATTGCAAGATACTGCAATCAAGTGTATGGGTTTAAAATGAACCATACATTATATCCTTATATTGGTAAAGAATATAATAAAATATTCTGTGATTATAAATTGTTCGACATACCAAATACAATGTGTTCTGTTATTGAAAGTGCTATTGATTCTGGAGCTGAAATGATAACAGTTCACATGAGTAATAGTGCAGATTCAATTGAAGCAATATCTCAGTATGCAGACAAGATAAAACTACTTGGTGTTACTTTTTTAACTAGTTGGTCACATAATGATGTGCGGTCTGTTTTTCAGCAAAGTATTTTTAATGTTTATAAAAGATCCAGCTGGATAATGAAAAAATATAATTTTTGGGGAATGATATGTTCACCTAAAGATTTAATATTGCTAGAAAAAGATGTGCCGGATTCTCATGGATTGAAAAAAATATGTCCGGGCATAAGACATGATGTATTTAATTCTCAAGATCAAATTAGAGTTTCCACACCAGAATATGCAATTGAACATGGTGCAGATTATTTAGTTATGGGTAGAAGTTTTTTAAATCATAAGGATGAATAGGTGTCACATAATTTTGATATAGTAAATGCACAGCCTGCATTAATACAAGCTAAGCTAGATTTATATCATGAACTTCTCAGTGATTCAATTACACTAGCTGCAAACATAAGCGAACTTTCTGGTGATTCAGTTTCATCTTCTACAACTGATGGAGTTGTTACCAAAACAAAACCAAATGAAAGTGAAGATGGTTCTATAGGAAGTAGAATAGATTTAAAGTGGGATGAATTTATAATAGGTGTGCAAGAACTTAAAATAGTAATTGACACTTTAAGGTCTGGTAATCCAAAAAGTTTAGATAAATTACTTCCCAAAATAAATAATTTTACAAGATTAGAATTAGACCAAGCTGACATTGATGCTGTAAACTATGATGTGTTTCCTAGAATCACAAGAGGTTCTAGAATTTATCAAAGAACTTCTAGAGCATATGTTGAGCCAGACCCTGTTAGTGACCCCCCTCAGCATGTTCCTCCTACATTTACTATTGGTACGGTATATGATATTAGAGATAATATTGTTGTAGTTCATCCTCACACTGGAAGTTTTGAGCTCTCAGATAATACTGATACATCTGATGCAAATTATTACAATGACCAAATATCTGTAGTTTTGGGTGGAGAACAAAATCCAGTGATGGTTACAACTGGAATGGTAGAAACATCAAATGGAAATTCTGTTCCCACTGATGGAACATTTTTAAGTACGAACTCAAGCTTAAATATGCCAGGGCAAATAAAAGTTCTTTCTTTGAGAAGTCATGATGGAACAGCTGGTTCTCAAACAGTGCATAAATCATCCATTGATATTACAACAAATGTAAATACAATTAATAATACTGTTCAAACAAAAGTAACAGAATATACAGACAATCATAATTCTATATTTGGAGATACATCAAATCCTTCTAATATTATTAATGGTATTATTCAGAATATGCAGTCATTGGTTAGAAAGGCATCAATTGCAATTAGTTATTTTCAAGCTCTTCCAACAGCAGAACAAAAAACACTTGGATTCAAAGATCCAGTATTAACAACTTTGCATACTTTAATTACTACAACAGCCATGTTTCCAGAGATTAGTTCTGGAGTTTTTTCAAGTGGAAATACTTTCTTAGATGCATTACATACTGTGTCAAAAGATAAAACAACTTTATTTACTTTAAAAGAAACTAATGCAGATGGAGTTGTTCTTTTAGATGACAATGGAGACGAAATAAAAACAACATCAATTGATAGTGAAACAAGGTCAGCTAGTTATTCAGAAGCAATTATTGGACTTAATGGATTAGAAAATCCGAATGGTATTGATAGATTGAATACTTTACTTTCTACATTAACTTCCACAATTACAGCTTTAGATAATGCAATTAAAACAATAGAAATTGATGAAACTAGAAGAGGCATTTTGTCACAAAGATTAGGAACGGGAATATTTAATTATGGAAATGTTTCTCCAATTAACATAGCAAAAGATTCGTTATGGAATTTATTAGATGCCTAGTGTAGCAAGAATTGGAGATCCAACTTCGGCAGCCACATGTCCAGCAGATCACTCTGGAGCATCTGGAACACAACCTTTGCCAGGCGTTACTGGAACTATTACTTCTGGAAGTGGTAACGTATTTGCAAATGGTGCATCTGTTGCAAGGATTGGTGATCCTCTAGTAATAACAGACGGGCATCATCCTTCAGCAACAATTGTTTCTGGAAGTGGTACAGTTTTTGTAAACGGTGCATCTATTGCTAGACTTGGAGATAGTACAGTTGGAACTGCTGGATGGGCTGCACCAATTTCATCTGGTAGTGGAAATGTAATCGCAAACTGATAAATAGTTGTTCATAATAGGGAGTTTTTTTGATGAACAACTTTTCTCATTTTATGGGCCGAGATGGTTTTGTCTGGTGGATTGGTGTTATTGAAGATCGTAATGACCCAGATAAAATTGGAAGGGTTAGAGTTAGGTGTCTAGGTTATCATACAGAAAACAAAGATGATATACCTACAGAAGACCTACCTTGGGCTCATGTAATCCTACCTCCTACTGCTCCTTACGGAGCACTTCATAATCTGGTGCCTGGCATGTGGGTTATGGGTTTCTGGAAAGACCCAGCATTCATGCAGGAACCTATCGTGACAGGGATTATTCCCGGCTATCCTATTGAATCTCCAGACAGTACAAAAGGGTTTAATGACCCAAATGGAGACTTAAATGTTGGTTGGGATTCTCCTTATGGTAAATCTCATCCAAATAGAATAGATGAACCTGACACTTCTAGATTAGCTAGAAGTGAAAAATCTATAGACCAAACTGAATATAAACCACATGATGAAATTGCAGCAAGAGATGGAAAAGCATCTAAAGAAATTAAAGTTGCAAACGATAAAGAATCAGCTTGGAATGAATTAAAAACAATAGACCCAACTGAAAGAGGAAAGTCTGCTACAAACACAACAAACGTAGAAACATTATCATCAAGAAGTGCATCAAATAGAAGAAATCCAGAGTATCCTTATAATGATGTTTATGAATCAGAGTCTGGACATATCTTTGAAATAGATGATACACCATTTGCTGAAAGATTATATCGAAAACATAGAACAGGAACTTTTGAAGAAATAGATGCAGATGGAAATAAAGTAACAAGAGTTATAAAAGATAATTATACAATTGTTCACGGTAACGATTATGTATATGTTAAAGGTAATGTAAATCTTACAGTTGATGCTGATTGTAGAACTTATATTAAAGGTAATTGGGACATTCAAGTTGATGGTGATAAAAAAGAAGTTATTAAAGGAAATGTTACAGAAGAATATGGAACCAAGAAAAAAGAACATACACATAACACAAAAGTTTCAGCAAAAAGAATTGAAACGGTTGAAGGAGATACAGAAGAAAATTATGTAAAGAAAACTGAAACTACAAGTGGTGATGTAAAAGAAACTTATGGGGGTAAACAATCTACATCAGTCAGTGGAAATAGGAAGCTTCAAAGTGGTGCAGGAATAGACATGGATGCTCCAACCATTCAATTAAACTAAAGGAATGATTATGATAAAAGAACGTATAAAAAGACCTCCTAAACGTCCTAGATTTAATTACATTATTATACTTGAGGATATAGTTACAGGCAAGAGATATGGTGGAACATTTCCTGCTTTCTGTATAGAGAATGCAGAGTTTATGGCAAGCTGTCTTAACGGAATAATTATAGGTGAAATGGATGAAGAAGGAAATGAGTATTACTATGAAGACCAAATAGATAAATTAAATGCACATTTTAATAATAATACTTGGCACAATAATGTTAGATGGATTTCTTAGAATAAATATATTTAATAGGGAATAAAAAAATATGACAGTAGCTACCAGTAAATATGATGCAGAGTCTAATAATTTATCAGATAGGTCAGCACAGATTTACAAAGATTTAAATTTAATTTTTTCTTTGCATCCAATTAAAAAAGATGTTTCTACTCTTTCTGACATATCGGCAATCAAAAGAAGTGTAAGGAATTTGATTAATTTAAATCTTCATGGTAAGCATGAAAAGCCTTTTCATCCAGAAATAGGTGCATCTATTAATGATAATTTGTTTGAACCTAATGATACATTTTCTTTAAATGTTATGGAAAATAGAATAATAGATACATTAAAAAATTATGAACCAAGAATTATTCTTGAAAAAGTTGAAGCATTCTCTGGAGAAGCTAAAGATTTTTTTGGAGACCAATCGAATGAGATTAGAATAAAAATAGAATTTTATATTAAAAATGCAGTGACAGATTTAATAGAATATGAAACCATTATACAAAGAGCAATATAAAAATGGCAGTTAATTCATCTAAATTAAGAGTTACAGAATTAGATTTTGATGACATAAAAACCAATTTAAAAATATTTTTAAATGGTCAAGATACTTTTACAGATTATAATTTTGAAGGTTCTGGATTAAATATATTGTTAGATACCTTGGCTTACAACACACATTATTTAGCATATAATTTAAACATGGCTGTCAATGAATCTTTTTTGGACAGTGCAATTTTACGCTCATCTGTGGTGTCACAGTCTAAAGCTTTAGGTTACGTTCCAAGGTCTTCTCGCTCTGCTGTTGCAAGTGTAAATGTTACATTGAATAATACAACAAAAACAACAGCATCAATGTCAAAAGGTCAGGTTTTTAAAACAAACATTGACGGTCAATCATTTGCGTTTATAACAAATCAAGATTATTCGACTAATATAAATGCTGGAGTATTAACATTTAATAATATTTTAATATATGAAGGAACATCTATAAAAACAGAATATGTTGTTAATACTAAAAATATAAATCAAAAGTTTTTATTAACAGATAACTTAGCTGATACTACAACTCTAGCAGTTAGCGTTAAAACATCAGCAACTGATACTAATATTAGAACATATAAACATGCAACTGATATAAGTCAAGTTACAGATATATCAGAAGTTTATTTTTTACAAGAAGTAGAAGATGGTTTTTTTGAAATATATTTTGGTGATGGGGTAATAGGTAAAAAATTATCTGATGGTAATATAGTTACATTAGAATATATTATTTGTAATGAAGAGAAACCAAATAGTGCTAGCAATTTTACCACAACAGCTGTTGATGGTGTTACAAATGTTACAGTTTCAACTGTTGCTGCTGCAGCAGGTGGTGCATTTCCAGAAACAATTGAATCTATAAAATATTTTGCTCCCTTAAATTATGCATCTCAAAATCGAGCAGTTACTGCACAAGATTATAGAACATTAGTTCCAAAAGTTTATGCTAATGCTCAATCAGTAAAAGTTTGGGGAGGTGAAGATAATGACCCTCCCAACTATGGAAAAATTTATATAGGGGTAAAACCCTTTAGTGGGACGGGATTGACTGAATCTCAAAAGCAAATTGTAGTTGATTCATTAAAAGATTATTCTGTAATTTCAACTCAGCCGGTGATTGTTGACCCAAAAATAGTTTCTGTATTAATGGATGTTGTTTTTAGATATGATGAAAACTTAACTTCTAAAACTTCTACACAATTAGTTAAAGGGGTGCAAGATAAAATTACAAGCTATGTTGTAAGTGATTTAGAAATGTTTGATAAGATGTTTAGATTTTCAGAAGTTAGCAGATTGATTGATAACTGTGATGATTCTATTCTTTCTAATGTTATTAGATTAAATATGTCAACTTCTATTTCTCCAACTTTGTCTACAGCTCAGTCATATACAATTAATTTTCATAATGCGTTATTTAATCCACACGAAGGGCACACTTCTGTAATAACATCCACACCTTTTAAAGTCACAGGCTCAACTATAGACCATTATATAGATGATGATGGTAAAGGAAATCTTAGATTATATAATTTAGTTGGAACAACTAAAACATATACGAACAGTTTGTTTGGAACAGTAGATTACTTAACTGGAAAACTTGTTATATCTTCTGTAAATATTACATCAGTTTCTAATACTGATGGAACTATTAGAATTTTAGCTATACCTAATTCAAACGATGTTGTTCCTACAAGAGAACAAGTTATTACAATTGATTTATCTAATCTTATTGTATCTGGAATTGTGGATAATTTTGAACAAACAACAGCACAAAGTTCATTCTCAGGTTTATTTTCAACTTTAAATATTACACAAGGCGACCTTTTTGCGAACTCTATTGTTGATGTAAGAAATTATATAACAGGAACCACTTCATCATCGAGCTCAAGTTCTAGTTCTTCTTCATCTTCTTATTAACTGGATTTTGTAAATGTTAGAAAGTAATAAAGAATTTAAAAAATCTATAAAGTCTACTGTAAAATATAATCTTCCAGATTTTATACAAGTTGACCATCCTGTTTACATAGAATTTATTGAAGCATATTATAAGTATCTTGAATCTGCTAAGATAGTTATTAATGGAACAAATCACTATTTAACTCAAGAAACAAATTCTATAAATTTTGTTCTTGATGAAAATTTTGAAAATATATTATTAGAAACTTCAACAAGTAATTTTATTAATAATGAGATTATTCGTGGACAAACTTCAAATGCAACTGCTACAGTATTAGTTCAAAGTTTTGATACTAATCAAAGTTTATATATCACATCTAATAGTGGGTTTGTAATTGGTGAGAGGATAGTTGGGGAAACTTCTAATGCAGAAGCAACTATTACTTCATATTTTACAAATCCAGTTCAAGGAATACAGCAATTTATTTCTTTGTCTGATATAGACACAACTATTTTTTCTTTACTTGATAAGTTTAGAGATAGATTTTTAGAAGCAATACCAAATACTCTTGCTGAAGATATTTTAAAAAGACAGCTAGTAAAAAATATAAAAGATTTATATAGTGCAAAAGGAACTGCAAATGCACATAAATTATTTTTCAGAGCTCTTTTTGATGAAACTGCTGAAATAATATATCCAAGAGAACGTATAATAAAATTATCAGATGGGCAGTGGTCAAAAGATACAGTCATCAGAGTTGTAGAAAATGGTACATCAGATTTTATTAATCTTGTGGGCCAAACAGTTTATACATTAACATCAACTGATGAAATAAAATCTAGTATATATGTTACAAATGTCACAAGGTTTCGTGAAGGTACAACTGTAGTTACTGAATTAACTGTTGACATAGAATCTATACAAGGCAGTTTTGCTGTTGATGAAATTTTATATGGAATAGACCCAACTATAGATTTAGAAATTAGCTCTACAATTAAAAGTATAGTCACAGGTGTTCAAGTAGAAAATGGAGGATTTAATTATGTAAGAGATGATAAATTAGTTTTTCAAAATATAGGAAATGGAGCAAGTTCTGGTGTAGTTACTGATGTATCTTCTGGTTCAATTGATGAAGTTTTAGTTTTAAATGGTGGACAGAATTATCAAGTAAATGATACTGTTATATTTAATAATCTTAATACAAATGGTGTAGATGCTAGAGGTAAAGTAAGTATTGTAGGAGGCTCTTTTCTTTTAGAAGATTTTGCTTTTCCTGACAATATTAGTACAGATATTTCTAATATAATAGCAGAAACTGGAACAGGAGGAGTTGATGACCCTAGCGCAGTTCTTCTTGAAACAAATGGAACAATAATTTTAGAAGATAATCCAAATGCAAAAATTGTAAATGAAAATGAAAATGGTATTGTTAGTTCCAGTGATGTTTTACAATTTGAAAATACTACTTTTTCTGTTGATACAAATATTCAATTAGACCTTCAAGAAAATCAAAACAATAAACTATTATCAGAAACTGCTGATGAAATTATTATTGAAAACTTTCCTAATAACGGAACTTTCGGAACAGCTGGATTAAATGTTCCAAATGAAAGTAATGAAATTAGAAAAGTTGTTTTAACAAATAGAGGTGTAGGATATACAAGTCTTCCAACGGTAAGCATACAAGAAACTGCTGATGGAAGAACAGGTGCTTCTCTAGTTGCGATTTCTAATCAAAGCCCAGGCATTGGCTCTGTTAATGGTGTATCAATGCTAAGTTTTGGTTTAAATTATGATACAGTTCCTACGGTCACTCTTCCCGTAAATATGTTTGTTAAGAATGTGACAGGAAGTATTAATGTGGGTGATTCCTTTACTTCAGTTTCTGGGGCAACAGGAACAATATCAAATTATAATTCTTCATTAAGTATATTACAAGTCACAACAACTGCAACAAGTTTTCCTGCAAATGATAAAATAACAACTTCCTCTAGTGCAACTGCAATAGTTCATTTTGCTAATCCTGCATCATTAAGAGCAACGATTGGTGCAGTTGCTACAACCTCTGGAAGATATGTAACTGATAGAAGTAAAATTTCTGAAGTTTCAAACAGAATACAAGATAGTAATTATTATCAAGATTATTCTTATGTGGTTAAAATTGGCCAATCAATTAATGTATGGAGAAATAGTGTAAAGAGAGCAATTCATCCAGCTGGATGGAATGTCTTTGGTGAAATTATTATTTCTAATTCTGTATCTGGTTCTATTACAAGAACAACAACATCTCTTGGAGGATTTCCAGGCGCAGACTTTGGTGCTATTATTTTTGGTTCTGTTTTTGGAAGAAGACTAGGAACGATACATCAAGGAGTAGTTGGCTCTCCTGCAAATGTTGCAGGAACATTGAGTGATATTAGGAATTAAAGTATTAATCTAGAATCTGGTGGTAGAATAGTTTTTGAAGACCAATCTGGTAAACTCATAAGTGAAGCAATTTTGAGAGCTGTTACACTTACAAGTGATGTAAGTGTAAAAATGAAGACAGCACGCTCTGCATTAAAGAGGAAATATGGAACATTAGCTAATCTACCTATTTATGCATTTGCTGTTCCAAGGTTAGATTCTTCTGATGTTGCATCAAATTGGTATGGATTAAATAGAACAAAATCAATAACAGAACTAAATAAAAGTATAGTTGATGGAGAATATTATACTATAGGACAATTTAGAGATATAAAAATTACTGATGTATGTGATGTTGGTTATATGAAATTAGAAGAAGGTGATTTGTATGATATAAATTTATATGGTGATACTGGAAAAATAATTTTAGAGGATAATATTAATACAGATTCGGGGTTTATTTTTAGTACAACAACTTTTCCAGTTGCACAACACAGTTGGTTTAGATTTCAAATATCGGGTGGGGAATATTCAAATATAATTCAATGGAATGGTGAAACGATATTGACTACAACAGATGATTCCTTTTTTCAACAAGGATATTATCAGCCTAATTCTAGCACAAAATATATATTAGGAACTGAATTAGGTGGAACAGGTTCTGGATATTATTCTATCAAACAAATAATATTTTCTCCATCAAATAGTTTTTTAAAGTCTGACATATTTGATATTCCAGATTCAGCATATGCAACACAAATAAATGTTCCGCCTCCAGGCGAGATAATATTAAGAAAACGGTCAAGAACTTTGGATGCTGCAACAATTGCAAGGTTTAGTGAACTAGGAATTACTTTCGATAGAAATACTACATTTACGTTTGATGATAGTGTATAAATAGTATAAAAGAATATTAGGAGCAGACAGATATGGCTTATCAGTCTATTGGTAGAGGCAGTACAGCAAATGACGGCACTGGTGATGACCTAAGAGCTGGTGCTGCAAAAGTAAATAGTAACTTTTCAGAACTTTATACATTACTTGGTAATGGTACTAATTTAACTTCTGATGTTGTTGTATTAAAAGATGCAACTCAAACTGTTACTAATAAAACTATCAATTCAAGCAATAATACACTTACGGTTAATTTGTCCGAAGCATCTGTAACCGGAACTATTGCACAATTTAATAGTGCGATGAGTGATGGAAATTTTGTAACAGACGTAGGGGCAGTTACTCTCACAAATAAAGTAATTAATACAGACAGTAATACAATTACATTTGATTTAGCAGATAGTAATACTTCTCTTATTGGAACAACTGCACAGTTCAATTCTGCATTAAGTGATGGAAGTTTTGCAACATTAGCTGGAAATGAAACACTTACAAATAAAACAATTGCAGCATCTGGAAACACTATTACAATTTCTATTGATAATATGTCTGATGTAGATATTACAACATCTGCTCCTACATCTAATCAAGTTCTAGCATGGGATGGAACATCTAAATTTGTTCCTGCAACAATTGCTAGAATTGCAAATGTGGTAGAAGATACTACTCCTCAGCTTGGTGGAAATCTTGATGTAAATGGTAATGCAATTACAAATACTTCTGGTGATATTACTATTACACCAACAGTTGATGTAGACTTTGGTTCAAATAAAATTAAGTATTCTAATGTGTATTCAGTTGAAGGAGAGTTGCCTAGTGCATCAACATATCATGGAATGGTTGCTCATGTGCATGGGACAGGAGCATTGTATTATGCACATGGAGGTGCATGGCATAAAGTTTTAACAGATATAAGTGATGGGCCTGTTACTAATTACTCTTCTCCTTCACCAACTTTGTTGTATACTACAAACACTGCTAGTTCTACAAACGGATATAGATTTACTGGGCCAGGAATAACTGCAACAGATAATAATCCAGTATTTAATTTATATCGTGGGTTTACATATATATTTGATAATTCATCTTTTAATTCAACAGAGCCGATGCAAATAAGAGTATCAAGTGATGGTGCTGCTGTAACAGAAGGAATAAGTTCTCCATCAACAGGAATAATAAAGTTTATAGTTCCAATGGTTCCGTCTGACACAACTTTAGTATATCAATCAACAGTAACAGTTGCAATGGTTGGAACAATTAATATTATTTAAAAAGGTAACATAAAAAATGTCAGCTATAGTCACAGAAAAATTTAGAATGCACAATGCAAAACAATTTAAAGAATCTTTTAATGAAACTGGTGCAAGTGGTAGTGAAGCATTAGATTCTAATTATTATCTTTTTATTGGAAAAAATAATTCATACATTGATGGTGACAATTATGGTGTTGTCAATTCAGTAAGTGATAGTGTTCCTCCTGTTCCTCAAGATGATGTAACAAGAGAAAGTTACAATTGGGATTCAATGTTAGCAGCAAAAAGAATTACAGAATCAGATGTTACTTTTGTTGCACCAAGAAGAAACTGGACAAACAATACAACCTATGACATGTATCAACATGATGTACGCCCTCCTTCTGGATTAGATACTGCTGGAAATCCTTCTACAAGCGGTGAAACAGCTCTTTGGTCTTCTACTTATTTCTTTATTACATCTGAATACAAAGTGTATAAAGTTTTAGATAATAATGGTGGAACTGCATATAGTGGTGCTGAACCGTCTTCTACATCTAATACTCCTTTTGTTCAAGGTGGATATTATTTAAAATATATGTTTACTCTTTCTGTTAATCAGATAGATAAATTTTTAACTACAACATTTATTCCTGTGACAACAGACACTACTGTTTCAAATGCTGCTGTTGCAGGAAACATAGAAGTATTAAGAGTAACAGGTGGAAATGGTTATTCAGATGGAACTTATTATTCTCCTATTAATGGTGATGGTTCTAATGGGATTGCAAAAATTGTTGTAAGTGGAAGTTCCATACAAGCTTTTAGTTCGGGCTCTTCAACTAACACTGATATTCATGCTGCTGGAACTGGATATACCTATGGATTTGTAGATTTAGCTAATGTATATACAGACTCTGCTTTAAGTTCTACAACCACTATTGGGTCAGGAACTGACGGTAAAGTTGAGCCAATTATTCCACCAAGAGATGGTCATGGTAAAGATGCAATAGATGAATTAGGAGCACATTTTGTAATGGTAAACGCAAAACTTCTTCAATCAGAAGGTGATGATATTACTGTGGCAAACGATTTTAGACAATTGGGTATTATGGTTGACCCATTTAATTATGGAACAACTACAGTGGCAACTGAAACAACAAGGAGACAAACATATGCTTTGTATATTGGCTCTCCTTCATCAACTAATTTTATACCAGACGAACAAATTACACAAGCAACAACTGGGGCTGTAGGTAGAGTAGTAGAATGGGATTCCGTAAATAATATATTATATTATGTTCAAGAAAAACATCCAACATACGGAACAAGCAATTCATCTGGAACAGTAAATAAATATGTTGCATTTAGTGGTGCAAATCAAATAACTGGTGCTAGTTCAAATGCACAAGGAACACCATCAGATGTTCCAGGCGATGCAAATACAGTTACGTTAGCTGGTGGCAATACCATTACATTTAGTGCCACTGGATATGCAAATCCAGAATTACAACCAGACTCTGGAAATATTTTATACATAGAAAATAGAAGACCTATTTCAAGAGCTGCAGACCAAACAGAAGATGTTAAGATAACAATAGAATTTTAACGATAAATATAAAAAGAATAATTAAACAACTGGAATGTTATAATGCCCACAACGTCTAATTTTAATGTACAACCTTATAATGATGATTATGATGCTTTAAAAAAGTTTTATAAAATTCTTTTTAGGCCTGCATATGCAATTCAAGCAAGAGAATTAACACAGCTTCAAAGCATACTTCAAAATCAATTAGGTAGTTTTGGTGAACACATCTTTAAAGATGGTTCAATGGTAATACCAGGCACTATCACTGTTAATACAACATATGAATATGTACGTTTACAAAAGAAAGGAACATCTACTGGAAAATTAGATTTTCCTTCTGAAAATATTACTGCTCTTTCAGATTTAATTGATGCAAAATTAACTGGTGCAAATGGTGTTACTGCTGTAATTAAGAATACTGCTGATGCTACTACTACAGACCCTCCAACAATTTTTGTTCAATATGAAGGTTCAGATACCACAAATAATGTTGCAAGGTTTGCAGCAAATGAAACTATTACTTGTGTTCTGTCAGGTGGAACAACACTTACTGGTGGATTACAAGTTGAAGCAACAAATTTAAATGCAATTCTTCCAGTTGCTGGTCAAGGTTCTGCTGTTACAATTGAAGAAGGTGTATTTTTTATAAATGGATTTTTTGTTAAGAATACTTCTGAAACTTTAATACTAGACAAATATTTCAATGTTCCATCATATAAAATTGGATTTTTAATTACTCAGTCTTTTGTAAATTCTTTTACAGACCCATCTTTAAACGATAACGCAACAGGAACTTCAAATTTAAATGCGCCTGGGGCAGATAGATATTCTATTTCTTTAGCACTAGCTAAGAAATCAATTAGTGATACGGATGATACAGATTTTGTAGAATTGTTACAAGTTAATACTGGTGAAAAAGAAATTATAGTTGATAGACCAGATTACAATCTTTTAGAAGAAACATTAGCTAGAAGAACATTTGATGAAAGTGGAAATTATGTAATTAAAAACTTTGAAATTGATATTCGTGAACACAGAAAAAATGGAAATAATCGTGGTATTTATAGTGCAGATTCTGATTCAAAATTTGAAAGAATTTACACGCAAGCAGAATCAGATGGACTTCTTGCAGTTGGAATGAGCCCAGGCAAAGCATATGTTGAAGGGTATGAAAACGAAACAACTTCTCAAAGATTTGTTACTGTTTCAAAAGGTAGAGATTTTGAAACTATTCAAAACTCAGTTACACGTTTATCTTTAGGCAACTCTACAAATGTTACAAAGATTTATGGTTCTCCAGATTTATCTGTAAACACTGGAGAGACAGAAACATATAAAGAATTAACTTTATTTAAGGCAGCAACATCAACAAGAGGAACAGCAAATGCTGGTACTGGAACAGGATTAAATACAATTGGAACAGCTAGACCTAGATACTTTGAATTTGTTTCTGGAACTGTTGGGGCATCAGCATCAAATGCAACATCGGTATATAAACTAGGTTTATTTGATATTAAGTTTTTTACACATCTCACAGTTGCTCAAGTTACAGCTGGACAAGATGAAAATGATTCTACAATAACTTTTAATATTAACTCTGTCAAAGGAAAAATATTAACACAGCCTTCAACTGGTGCTTCTGGTGTAATTGAAGGTGTTTCAAATGCATCTACTGGTGGAGCCGGAGTATATATTCTTTCAAATGTAAAAGGGAATTTTGTAACATCAACAGCTGATGAAAATACTTTTGTATTTGATTCTACTGGAAGAGAAACTATTAGTAATGTTATAACTCCAGTATTAACAAGGGGTGCAAAAGCATCCATTACTGCTGTATCAAATCCATTCACATTTAAAGATGTTAAACAAGTTGCAATGGCTGGTTCTCCTACTTTTACAGCAGATACGGTATTAACAAACTCAAATGCAACTTTAGATAGTTTAGACACAACATGTCCAATATATAAACTTCCACAAAGAGTAATAAAAACATTAAAAACAACTGTTAATAGTGGTGTTGCCGATACATTACATAAAGTTAGAAGAACATTTGTTGGCACAATTGGTAGTAACGGACAAGTTTCTTTTTCTGCTAGTTCAAACGAAACTTTTGTAGCTTATTCACCTATTGATTACACTCTTTCTATTATGACTGCTGGTGCATCATCTGGAACAGTAGGTGATATAATAAACTTAACAACAGGTGCTGCTACATCTACATTAGGTTCAGTTTCTATTGGTGGTAATCCATCTGGAAATACTATAACAATTACTATGCCAACCACTTCTGCAAATTTTAATGGTGCAAAAGTTAAATTTACAGCAACAATTACAAGGTCTGTTACTCAAGAAAAATCTAAAAATCTTCAGTCAGGAGCAACAACATCTATAGGAACAGCAGGGGCTTCGAATACTGCAAATAATAAAATTCTTGTTCAAAGTTCTTCCATAAGTTTAGGAAAAGCAGATGGATTTAAATTAAATTCAGTTCATATGTCTGCTGATTTTGCAACTTCTGCAACAACTTCTGATACTGATATTACTAGCAGATTTGACTTTGATGACGGTCAACGTGAAAGTTATTATGATATAGCAAGAATAAATTTAAAGCCCGGAGCAGAAGTTCCTACTGGACTTTTACTAATTAATTTTGACCATTTTACTCATGGTGCTGGAGATTATTTTTCAGTTGATAGTTATTCTATTGATTACACAACAATACCAACATTTAGTAGTTCAACAAAAGGAACATTAAATCTCAGAGATTGTATTGATTTTAGACCAAGAGTAAGTGATGATTCTCATGTTATCGGATTTGATGGTGATGCAACAGGGGCAAAAGATTTTGATGGTACTAATGGTTCCCCTGTGAATACTCCAAAGCCTGGAAGTGATTTTATATGTGATTTTGAATTTTATCTTGCAAGAATTGATTCTATTGGTATTAATATTCATGGCCAGTTTAAAGCTTCAAAAGGTGTTCCATCTCTTGACCCACAAAGACCTAAACCTTTAGATAATGTAATGAACTTATATTATCTTTATATACCACCTTATACATTCACTACTAATAATGTAAAGATTACACCAATTAATAATCGCAGATATACCATGCGAGATATTGGTAGATTAGAGCAGAGATTGAGGAATGTAGAATATTATACTCAACTTTCTTTTCTAGAGCAAAATGCTTTAAATTCAGAAGTTTTAGATTCATCGGGTAATAGTAGATTTAAAAACGGAATATTAGTTGATACATTTGAGGGGCATAATATAGCAGAGACAACTGCATTTGACCATCAATGCTCAATAGATATGACGGAGGGAGAACTTAGACCGCCTTTTGCTGAAAAATTTGTTGAGCTAGAAGAAATTAATACTACAGATTCTACTAGAACATCTAATGGTTATCAAAAAAAAGGTAAACTAATTACTCTTCCATATACTCATGCAAATTTAGCACAAAATTTATTTGCATCTAAAGCTGTTAACTGTAATCCGTTTTTAGTTTTTCAATATGTGGGTGCAATTGAACTTGACCCAGATTTGGATGATTGGAGAGATCAAACACAAAGAGAAACTTTAAATGTTACTAATGATGCTTTATTTGATACTGTGACACAGTTAGGTGATAGTCAGGGCAATCTAGGCACAGTTTGGAATGGCTGGGAGACAACAGATTTCGGAACAACAAATGATACACAAATATCTCCAGGCGATGTAGAAGTAGAAACCACTATTCAAAGAAGCACTGAAACTAGAACAAGAGCTGGAACTGGTAGAACTCTTGGAGGGTTTACAACTCAACAACAAAGTTTTGGTGAAAGAGTTGTTGATATTAGTTTAGCTTCATTCATGCGTACTAGAACACTTACTTTTACTGCAACAAGAATGAAACCTAATACAAGATTGTTTGCATTCTTTGATGAAGAACCAGTTTCATCATTCTGTACTGTTTCTGGAGTAACAACTGATAATACTACAGTAGGAGTTGGAACAACAGATGCATCTGGAAAGCTCACAGGAACATTTACTATTCCAGACCCAAATGCTTCTGGTAATCCTAAGTTTAGAACAGGTGACAGAGTATTTAGATTAACTAGTTCATCAGCAAATTCTACTGGAACATCTTTAACTGATGATGAAGTAGAAACTTTTGCTGATGCAACTTATACTGCAAGAGGATTGAGAGTTACTACACAAGAAACTGTGCAATCCACAAGAGTTCCACAAATAAATAAAACTTCAGTCACAGAAACTGATACTAGAACTACTATTGATAATATTAGTGTGAATGCATCAGCAGATGGTATTATAGAATCTATAACCAACTTAGAAGAAACTAATGAAACACAACAAGGGTTGATAGATAATTTATCTCAAAGAGTAAGAGATAATTCTACTAATATAAATCAAAATAGAGATAATATACAGAATAATGCTGGTAATCTTGCTGGTATAAATAGATTTCTTTGGCCACCTCCTCCACCGCCAGTTAGAAACAGAGATCCACTTGCACAAACATTCTTAAATGGTCAGCCTGGTGATGCATCTGGTTCCTTTGTTACTAAAATTGATTTGTATTTTAAAAAGAAACATGATACACTTCCAATTGAAATTTATATGACGCCAACAAATGGTGGTAGACCTACAAAGGCTAAAGTTCCTTTTAGTTCTGTAACATTGGAATCTTCTCAAGTAAATGTTTCTGAAGATGCATCAGCAGTTACAACTGTAACATTTCCTAGTCCAATTTATTTGATGCCGAATAAAGAATATTCAATTGTGTTAAAACCAGATAATACAGATTATGAAGCTTGGGTTTCAAGATTGGGTCAAAATCAATTAGGAACAACACAAAGAATTACTCAGCAACCATTACTAGGTTCGTTGTTTAGGTCACAGAATGCTTCTGTATGGACAGAAGACCAATATGAAGATTTGAAATTTACCATATATAAAGCAAAATTTACAACAGCCACAACTGGAAATATTGACCTTCAAAATACAGTAATTCCTGTTGATACTTTAGATAACAATCCATTTGAAACAAGTAGTTCAGCAGGTACTGGAACAAAGTTTGGATTTAATCCAAATATTGTAAGAGTGCATCATAAAAATCATGGAATGAATTTTGCATCTCCAAGTAAAGTTACAATTGCAAATGTTGCTTCAAATACATACAATGGTATTGCTTCTACAAATTTAGAAGGAACTTTTGATATTAGTAATGTAACAGCAGATTCTTATACTATTTCTGCAAAAAACAGTGCAGCTGCAACTGCATCTGGAAGAGTGGGTGGTTCTAATATAACAGCAACAAGAGAAAATAATTTCCAATTAATTAGGCCTGTCATTGGTCAAATGACTTATGATACTGGAAAATTAAATCATAGTGTAAAAACTACATCAGCACGTTCTCCCCAAGGCTCTGAAACACCATATACTTTTGATACATCATTTAGAACATTGATTCCAAATGAAAGTTATTATTATACTTCTAATAGGTCTATTTTATCTGCAATTAATGAGACTACATACCTAAATAATACTAAATCATTTGTTTATAGAATTTCTATGACAACATTTGATGAGAATACTAGTCCAGTTTTAGATTTAAATCAAGTGGCTGTTCTTGCTGTAAACAATAGAATAAACAATCTTACTGCAAATAAAGTATTAGATACAACAACTGCTTCTTCTGGTACACCGGCAACAACATATACTTTAGATAGAATATTGACTGCTAGTGAAGAAGAACTTTTAACAGTTACCTTTGATGGTAATATTACAACTGCATTTACTATTTCAACTTCTTCAAGTGAAAGTAGTATAACATTTACATCTTCAATAACATTAACTAATAGTAAATCTATTACTGCATTTTTAGATGACCAATTTGTACCAGAAACAAATGCACAAGGTGGAAGTGCTCTTGCAAAATATTTAACAAAAGAAATTGTTTTAAACAATCCTTCTACAGCTCTTGATGTAAGACTTTCAGCTTCAGTTCCTCCAGAATCTGAAATTGAAGTATTTAGAAAAGTAAAATCTCCAGAGGATTCTTTAAGAATGGGAGAAATACCTTATGTAAAATTGAATGCAGATATTGTTCCTCCACCAAATTCAAATCGTTCACAGTCGCCATATAATGCAGACTTTAGAACTGATTTTTCAGAATATAAATTTAGTGAATCTGGAATACCAGAATTTACTTCTTTTCAAATAAAGATTGTAATGAAGGGAACTAATCCTGCATATCCACCAAGAATTAAAGATTTAAGAACACTTGCATTAGCCTTATGAATCAGCAATCTAATCTAATAAAAGTAGAAGGACATTCTTCTCTTGTAAGAAATACAGAAACAACAGCAATTGTTAATACTGATAAAACAGCATATGTTTCTTATATGAAAAGAGTAAATAAAAGTAAGCAAGAAAGTGAATCTTTAAAACATGCTATACATGACATTGATGATTTAAAGTCTGATATGCAAGAGATAAAAATTCTTCTTCAAAAATTAATGGATAGAAATTAATGGCAATCCGAAACGCAACTTCTAATTTTACATTTGAACAATGGCGTGTTGAATTTAATGAGTTAGCTACTGATGTTGGTGATATTAGTGCTGGTATTACTGGTAGTGTTCCTTCTGGAGCTTCTACATACACAACTGTCGAAACTGCTTTAGAAGCACTTGTTACTGATGTAAACAACATTATAAATGGTACACACAATTTTACTGGTAATGCAACTTTTGGTGGTAATGTTGATATTACGGGAAATCTCACAATAGGTGGATTAATTACAATTGGAGATAATGCTGCAAGTGATAGAATTACTGTTAATGCAACTTTAGAGAGTGATTTAATTCCAGAAGCTACGAATGCAAAAGATATTGGTTCTTCAACAAAAAATTGGAGAAACATTTATATTGGAACAGAAGCAATTCTTGCAAGTGCAAAAGTTTCTGATTTAACATCCGGTAGACTTGTAATATCTGGTACTGATGGTGCATTAGAAGACAATACAAATTTAACATTTTCGGGAACTACATTAACAGCTGCAAATATTTCGGTAGGAACAGAAGCAACTCTTGCAACTGCAAAAGTTTCTAATATTAGTTCTGGACAAATACCTATTGCTGGAACAGCTGGACTTCTTGCTGGAGATACTGATTTAACTTTCTCCGGTTCAACTCTTACAACAACGAATCTTTCAGTAGGGACAGCAGCAACTTTTGCAAGTGCAAAAGTTTCAGATTTAACTTCTGGTAGAATTCTTTTAGCAGGGACTGCTGGTGAATTAGAAGATAGTGCTGGTCTAACTTATGATGGAACTACTCTTGCAGTCACAGGTGCTGCAACTATCTCGACAACTCTAGGAGTAACACAAACTTTAAATGTTACTGGTGATGCATCATTTGGTGATGATGTGACAGTTACCGATAATCTTGTGGTGAGTGGAACAGGTCAATCAACATCTTCAACTACTGGAGCTGTGACTGTTGCTGGTGGTGCTGGTGTTGTGAAAGATTTGTATGTAGGTGGAAGCATTGTTGCAGGTTCAAATATTTCAATTGCAGGAAGTACACCATTTGGGACAGAAGGATTTTCTATTGCAATGTCTGTTGCTTTGGGATAAAAATAATATAAATAGAACTATAAAGGAAAAGGAATAATGGCAAATAACTTTAAAAATAGTTTTGCAACAATTGTAGGAGCTGGTGAATATTATCAAGTGACCGGCAGTGCCACTGATAATCATACGGGCCCACAAATGATTTATACTGCAAACGATGGAAGCACAGATGTGAATTCTATTTTGATTGAAGTAGATGCTTCAAATACCGGAAGTTCTGCTATTAC
>Ga0181406_1000130_pt1 | contig 27485 bp, 23 predicted proteins | sample 29SPOviralmetaG_FD_130135 | JGI IMG/M metagenome (GOLD analysis project Ga0181406, IMG submission 130135) | Marine viral communities from the oligotrophic San Pedro Time Series (SPOT) site, San Pedro Channel, CA, USA - 29 SPOT_SRF_2011-12-20 | ecosystem: Environmental > Aquatic > Marine > Strait... | reverse complement strand
GAGAACTGGTTTGGAAAATCAGGTTTCTTTGTATACAACAATATATTTCTATTTTCATCTGCCCTTGTTATCTTTATAGGCACTATATTTCCGTTAATATATGAAACTTTGTACAGCAGACAGATCACAATTGGAAGATCCTATTACGATATTTTAGTAGGTCCTCTTTTGTTGATTTTATTAGGACTAATGATCTTTTCAGTAAAACTTCCAATAAAAAATATAAATATTGAAAAATGGGTTGAAGAAAATAATATTTTAATAAACAGCTCGTTGATTTTAAGTATTTTCATACTGTTTTACTTGAATAATTCATACATTTTAATCTTTACGGTTATTATTTCTGTTTTGCTGATTGTTATTACTTTTAACAATTTTTATAAAAACTTTAGAAATAAAAAAACAAATACTTCTTATTGGACTGGTCAAATTGCACATTTAGGAATTGGAATTTTTGCTTTAGGAATAATTTTTAATGTAAGTCAAAGTTACTCTACAGAAAAAGAAATTAACTCATTTGAAGAATTCAGTTTCAACAATCAAACTTTCTTTGTTTATGATTCAATCGAAGAAAGTTTACCTGAAAAGAATATAATTAAACTACCCATATCAAACGGAAGTAATACAAAGTTTACATCACTAAATATATTTAAAAATTCTTCTCAACAAGCAATAAGTTCTCCGGCAGTATTTAGAACTTTTTTAAATGATATTTATATAACTGTAAAATTCATTGATGAGAACAGTTATAAGCTTATCGTTAGAAACAATTATGGAATTTTTATTATGTGGATTGGCTTATTTATATCAAGTATTTCATTTTTACCTAGATTGAGAAAATATGAAAAATAAATATTTAACTATTTTTCTACTAGTTCTGTTAATGATTTTACCAAGTATTTTTCCCGATAATGAATCTAGATATGAAGAATGGAGTAAATCGTTATTGTGCCCTGTATGTCAAGGCGAGACTATTTATGACTCACCATCAGAATATGCAGATGATATGGGTGCTATTCTTTTAGAGCAAATAAACAACGGCATGACAGATGATGAAATATACTCTTTTTGGGTCTCAAGATATGGGGAAAGAATAATTACAAATCCTATAAATCAAAATTTAGAAATACTAATAATTCCATTAGTTTTAATATCAATTTTTATTTTGTTATTTGTAAGGAAATTATATGCTAAAAAATAAATGGCTTTATGCAGGAATGTTTCTATTTCTTTTTCCTATGTTTCTATTCTTAAATTTAAATGAGAATACATCAAATAATGAAAATACTTCAACTAACTTAGAAGATGTATCAAATGCTGAAATGGAAAAAGTTATAGAGCTAAATCCAAATATTTTTCCTATGCGAATAGCTCTTGCAAATAGATATTTTGAAGAATTTAACTATTCAAGTGCTCTACCCCACTTCATGTATGTCGCACAAAATTCAGAAGATCTAGAACTAAAAAGTCTTGCATTATCTCAGATAGGATGGATGGTACATGACTCAGGTGACACTGCAACGTCTTTAAATTATATTGAAGAAGCATTAACGATATCTCCAGACTCACTTCTAGCAAAGACGTATTTTGGAATTATCCTTATTCAACAAGAAGAGACTAGAAATGAGGGATATGATATATTAAGTCTTCTAAGGACTAATCCTATTTTATCAGGTGACGATCTAGAAATAATCGAGGAAATATTGTCAATTTATGAAAATTAAACTGCTTATATTCGTCTTATTAATTTCTTTTTGTAGTTCAAATGCTACTGATGATGGTATCTTTATAAATTCATCAGATTTAAATAACTTAAAAACTTTAGATACAGGCGAAAATATTGACATATCAGATAAAGAGCTTCTGATTATCAACTACTGGGCTTCATGGTGTTTGGAATGTATCGAAGAACACCCCTACCTTATTGAATTATCAAAAACTAAAGGATTCGAAGATTCTGTGTATATGCTTTCTTTTCAAGACAGTAGGGACAACGCACTGAAATTCATTTCAGAATATGGAGCTGGTAATATAAATTACCTGGTCGACCAAAAAAGTAAAATAGCAATTTATTCTGGAGTATTTGGGGTTCCAGAAACACATATCTTGAAGAATGGTGAAGTGATCAAAAAGTACATTGGTCCAATATCAATAAATGATTTTCAGGAAATTATTAATAACTATTCACATCTAACCAATTAAGAATTACTATAAATTAAGTGAGATGGATAATCGCGATTTATCGAGGAAAGTCCGGACTCCGTAGAGCAATAGAGCTGGGTAACTCCCAGGCAAGTAATTGACGGAAAGTGCAGCAGAAAACAAACCGCTTATCTTAGATAAGCAAGGGTGAAAAGGTGGTGTAAGAGACCACCAGTTGTTTAAGTGATTAAACAAGCTTGTAAACCCCTCTAGGAGCAATACTAAGAAGCAATTAGCCGGCTCGGCAAACAATTGCGGGTAAGTAGCTAGATATATTTGGTAACAAATATACAAGATGGATGATTATCGTATGTGCAACATATACAGAATCCGGCTTATAATCTCACAAAATCACGAGTGCCCCTCAGGGGGCACTCACCTAAAAATAGTGTTTCGCTAATATATGTAAATGACAAAATTTTCTTATTTTCTGGGATCTGAACAGTGGCAACCTGAAGATTTATTAAAGCATGCAGAAATAGCAAGAGAAGCTGGTTTTGATATGTTAACTATTTCGGAACATTTTCACCCATGGGTAGACGACCATTCTGCATCAAATTTTACCTGGACGACTCTAGGTGCGCTTGCGAATAAAATTCCAGAAATGGACCTGGGTACTGGTGTAACAACACCTTTATGGAGAATTCATCCAGGTGTTATTGCACAGGCAGCTGCAACAGTTGATAGACTTTCACCTTCAACTTTTCATCTTGGTGTTGGAACTGGTGAAAATATAAATGAAGGTCCTTTAGGGTATGATTTTCCTAAATATGAAGAAAGAAAAAATAGACTTATAGAGGCACTTACTATTATTCGAAGATTGCTTAGTGGAGAAAAATTAGACTTTAATGGTGAATATTACACAACAGAAAAAGCAAAATTATATTCACCTCCTAATCAAAATATTCCAATTTGGTTAGCTGCGGGTGGGCCTAAATCTTCACAAGTAGCAGCGGAGTATGCAGATGGGCTAATGATTAGTGTCAAAGACCCTAAAGATTCCTATGAAAGAGTTATCGACCCAGCAAAACAAAGAAGTAGTGAATTAAATAAGGAAAATTTATCTATTCACACATATAGATGGACTATGTTTGCTGAAAACGATGAAGATGCATGGACTGCCCTTAGGTCATGGAGAGGTCTTAGAGCTCCAAGCAGGCTTCAGCAATTAGATCCTGAAGCGCTAAGAATTGAAGCTGATAGCTTCCCTAAGGAAGAAATCATGGCTAAATTTTCAAAAGCATCGACTATTGATGATCTAGTTGAAATTTATAGTCCTTTAGTTAACGAATTTGATTCAGATATAGTTACTATTCAAATATCTTCTATTAACCAAGAAGAAACAATAAAATTACTCGGTAAAGAACTTTTGCCCAAATTGCGAAAATAAGTGATTATATATTTCATAATTGGTTCCATTGGTGGACTGCTTTCGGGAATATTAGGCATAGGTGGAGGGGTTGTCTTTGTTCCTCTTTTAACGTATTTAACTAAATCTGATTTCAAAATTAATACAGGTGTGTCATCCCTAGCTGTATTCTTTGTAGCATCTGGAAGCAGTATTACTTATGTTCTCAACGATTTTTCAGATGGTTCAAATTTGTTATTTGAAATTTTGATAATTGTTTTTGGAGGGATATTTGGAAGTTACATTGGAAGCAAATTAACTGAAAGTATTAATACTGCACTACTGAAAAAATTATTTGCAATTCTATTAATAGCTTCTGCATATAGGATCATTTTTTCAACATCTGTCTCTTCTGCTTTTCAAGACAACTTAGTTCTTTATTTCTTAATCGGCCTTGTGTCAGGAATAGGTTCTGGTCTACTGGGTATTGGTGGAGGGATTATTAGAATTCCTATGCTGATATTTTTTGGTGGTTTTGAACAAATTATTGCCCAAGGGATTTCATTACTTACAACAATACCTACTGCGCTAACTGCGGCTGCAACTAAAATTAGAAAAGATACTGAACTACTAAAGATTGGTTTAATTGTTGGAGTATTTGGAGTTTTAGGTTCAATTGTTGGTGGAACCTTAGCATTTAATGTAATACCAAGAGATTTATTGAACATTGGTTTTGGAATATTTTTAACATTAGTTTCTATAAATATGTTTATTTCGAGTAAGTAAATTTACCAGTTCTAATAAAGTTTTTCAACGAAGCAAAATTTCTAATTTTAAAAAATAAATAAAATAAACCCAAAACACCCAGTAAAAATTGTATGTTATTTGCTAATGCAAAATTATCATCTGATTGTTCAAAAAGTGGATAAAGGATCACTTGTTGATTTAACCAAGTAAAACTGAGAACTAAATAAAAGAATGAGCCAATTGAAAATAATAAAGCATTAGACCGAAATAGTGTTCCTCTTTTTGTAATAATCATAACTAAAAAAAATAAAATAATAATAAAAAAAATACTATGACCAATAAATTTACTTTGTTGAGTAACGCCGAGAAAGTAAAGCAAAAAATCCAAAAAAACTGGAAACAAACTACCTAAAATTACAAATCTTAGATCAGCATTTTTGTCCTTAAAAATATAAAGAAAAAGAAGTATAGAAAAACTGGTAGTCCACAATATAATCATGAATCCAACGCAATATTTGCGAGCTCATCAGCACGCTTATTTTTCTCCCTACGTACATGAATAATCTCTAGACTATTAATCTGACTCATTAAATCCTTGCATTGTGCATTTAGTTCTTTTAAGTTTTCAGATCTTACCTTAAATTTTTCATTGACTTGTTGAACTACAAGCAAAGAATCTAGATATATACATGCATCTGTAATTTTATTTTCTACACAATATATTAAAGCTGATCTTAAGCTTTTATATTCTGCAACATTGTTTGTAGCTATACCAATTTTTTTAGCAATAAATTCAATTTCATTACCCTCTTTTGTGACTGAAACTCCAATCGATGCTTCACCAGGATTAGAACGCGACGCACCGTCACAATATATTTTGTACATTAAATTACTACTCCCATACAATATGGGCATTGCTGAAAACTAGAATTAGTAATTTCATACATTTCATTTGAGGTAAGCTCTACTCCACAACAACCACATTGGTTTTCACGTTTATAAGCTGCTATTACTTCTACACCTTTAGATTTTAAATCATCATACAGATCTATGATTTCTTTTGGAAAACTTGTCAAAAGTAACTTTTTTTCATTTTCAAACTTTCCAATACCTAAATCAATGTCTTTCCATTCAGCTTGAAGAGTTTTAGATAAATTAATTAAATTAGGTTTTAATTCTTCTAATGATTGATTTGTTTTATTTATGCTGCTTAATTCTTCTTCATTTTCATCATAAAGTTCAATTAAAGATTTTTCATAATCTAATAAGTTTTTTTCAAAATTTTGTTTTTGTAGATTATAATTTTGCAACTCAGATGCATCTAAGTTAGAACCCAATTTTTCGTTTATTGTATCAATTTTAAGTTTCGATTCTATGATATCTTTTTCAATATGATCTTTAGCATCAAAATACAGTTGTAAATCCTGTTCATAATTTTGTTTGTTTTTTTGAAGTTTTTTGAAGTCTAACTCAAGTGATTTAAGTTTTACAACTGTATCTCCTTCTGTTTTCTGGGATATTAATTTAAATATCTCATTATCTAGTTCTTGTAACTCAATCAAGTTACTGAGGAGAAAAGGTTCATTCATAAAATTCTCTATATATGTACTCTAATTCTTTGCTTAAAGCATTATTTAACTTATTAACAAACCTTTTCATTCCAGGTATTTCGCTTGAAATATGGCCTATTTGAAGCAAGCCAACACGTGCATCATCTGCTTTTAATAAATACCTATGAGAAATATCGCCTGTCACATAAATATCAATATCTTCAATAATTTCATCAATGAATTGTGTTCCTGAACCCGGTAAAATCGCTATCCTTTTTACTTCTTTTATTTTATGAAAGAATTCATTAGTTCTTATTGATTTTGTATTTAATACGCTCTCAACTAACTCGTTAAATTTAGAAACTAAAATACCATCAATATCCCCTATTCTTCCTGCTCCGTATTTATCATTGGTCATTGCAAATAATTTTATATTTTTTAAATTAAACATCTCTGCCAAAGTATCTGCATTTCCCCCTACACAAACATCTTGAGCAGTATGAAGTGTAATTACATTCATTGAATTATCAATGAATTCTAAAGTTGTAGGTTCTGGATGAAAGCTTTCATTATTATCATCTCCTAAAATTTTATTAAAAGAAGGTGGATGATAAGTGATTACTGTATTGATATTTAAATCTAAACAATAATCCAAAAGTTGTTTGTCTAATTCATGAGCAACTACTATTCCGTTTACCTCATTTTCTTCAGAACCAATAGTTATTCCTACTAAATCATCCTCAAAAGCATTTTCTAGAGGCACAATGCCATCAACAATTTTAAGAAGTTCAGAAACCTTCACTTAAATAATACTAATAAATTAATTTATAAAGATTTAGCTGTTTTTTTATTATGATAATTAGCCCAAATTACTAAGAATGTAGGAAGTATCATTAATGATGCAACGAGGGCAAATCCAATTGAGACTAATATAACAGTTCCCATTTGTTGAAATGGTACCAAAGATGAAGTTGTTAAAATACCGAAACCAGCCATAGTTGTAAATGCACTACCAAATAAAGATCCTCCTGTAGTTTTAAGTGTTGTTCTAATGGCTTCAACAGGTTCTATGCCTGTAGCAATTGTCTCTCTAAACCTATTCGTGACATGAATAACAAATGGAACTCCTATACCAATAGCTAAACCGGAAAGAGTTGATGTTACTGGATTTAGTGGTATTTCAAGTAAATACATTCCCATATAAGTACCAAGTACTATTGCAGCAACTGGCAGAACAGTAATGACCCCCAAGAATGGTCTTCTCATATCTATTAGATAATACAAGACAAGAAATATCATTGAGGCAAGTATCGCAAATACTAAAGACTGAAATTGAGAAGAATTTATTAATTCATTAACACTCTCTGTAACAATATTATCGGATGTAACACCCACAAATAATCCTAAGTTTGACAAAGGTTCAAATGCTGTATATAAATCATCTCTGATTTGGGCAGCACCAGAGGTGCCTGCAGATGTAGTAATTCTAATCTGCATCGCAGTAATCATATTTTTTTCATCTACATAAAGACTTGTACTAAACAAATCATTATCAGTTTCCAATAAATAATTATATAAGCCTTCAACGTCACCAGTAGAACTTACCCTAAGTGCATCTAAACCTTGTCCATTCATAATCTGGACTCCATAGCTGCCTAGTTGGCCAATTAATGCCATGTCAGGCATTTGTGGTGGTGCTTGAGGGTTCGCTGAAGGAGGGGCTAACATTGCCCCTAAAGATCCAACTACTGATTCTGCAGCTGCATTGCCAGAAAAAACTAGTACGTTTTCAACACTTGCTAAATTATTTAATGAATCAATTAGCGCATTATGAATTTCAGGTGTAGCAATATTGTCTGACTCAACTAAAACACTTGTTGTTTCGCCGAAACCTCCACCAAACTCATCCTGAAGAGTATTAAATGTTTTAACAGTAGGGCTATCCGATGGTAAAAAGTCAGTGAAATTAAATACTGTAGAGATATTTGTGAAACCGTAGTATCCATAACCACTTATTCCCAAAATCAATATAACTGCAATAAATTTAAGTTTTTTTGGAATAATAGAAGTTGAAGCTGATAATTTGTTAAACAAACTTTCTCCAGAAGATGCAAAGGCACTGGTATCAATTGTATTTTTTCTTTCTGATCTTTTATCAAGTAGTGTTCTGATAGCTGGAACCAAAGTCATTACCAATATAAAAGCATAAAATATTCCAAGTGATGTTGTAATTCCAAAATCTTGTAACTGAGTTAAGGGGGAAACTATATTTGTTAAAAAACCTACCATTGTAGCAAGAGTCGCAAGTGTGAGAGCTACTCCAACAGAACTTAAAGTCTTTGTTGCTGAATCACTTACTGAATTTTTTAGACCAAGTTCTTCCCTATATCGGCCAGTAAAGTGTATTGCATAATCTACTCCTAAACCAAGAATAATAATTGTAGAGATTTGAGAAAGTTGATTTGGAGCACCAATAATATCAAAATAACCTGGACCTAAGACAACCCCTATTCCCTGCATCCACAATATAGCTAGCAGAATTGCTGCAAGGCTGTTAAAAATATCTGCAAGTGTTCTTCTAGAGGATTTAAAAAATCCAAAAGTTTTTGAAGGCTTAATAAAGAAAATAAATGCAAGAACTAAGAATATTATTGCAAAAGCTGCACCAAAAAGTTGAGCAACTTCTTGAAGAAAGTCATCTTGCTCGTCTCCAAAAAGTAAAGATAGAGAGAATCCAGCCAAATCAATATTTTCAAATCCATTACTAAGTTCAATTAACTCTTTATTTAATGCAACTTCTAATCTTGGCTGTTCTACAAAAGCTCCATCAAGTCCAAATTCAGCACCAATTATTGCTGAATTAACTGTAATTATTCCAAGCCCAGCAGTTGCTGTAACTTCATCTTCGTTATATGAGCTAGATAATAGAGCCGTAGCAAATTGTTGAAATTCTGGTGGCATTTGAGCAGATGTTGATTTATATAATTGTTTAAATTGCTCATCTGTCAATTTACTTACATCTAGCATTGGATTGAATGCTCTAGCTAAATCTATTGGAGAATAAAAACCTTGAACCAATCCTTGGTTTGGATCGTTTACAAGATACTTAAATATTTCACTATTTTCTATCACTTCTACAGCAGCTAAATATGTTTCATAGCCTTCAACAGTCAAAACATCTTCTCCCTCAAAAACTAATTGCATTACGCTTTGTGTACCAGATCCTCCAAAATAGTCAGAAAGTTTTCCTTGTGCTTCAATTTCAGGTGTATCAATTTCTCCACCAAAACCAGTATCTAGTTCTTCTGCTTGTGTTGTCATAAAGCCAAAAAAACCAGTGATAGCAACTATGACAAGAATTGTTGATACAGGTCTCTTGGTCGCAGCACTTGAAAAGAAGTTTGTTAAAAGTTTCATAAGTGAATAGATTAATGTTCTAATTAATTTAAGAGTATTTAATGATGTTAAATAAATGTAAATTTATAAAAAAATTAATATAAATATTATGTTTTCAACTTTAATTTCTGCAACTTTAATAAATTTATTAATGATGCCAAATATGTATCATGAATCCGAACCTGCATATAGTAAAAACAGGATAGACAATTATGATGTTATAACAATTTCTCAATCAGGTAGCCTTTTTTACAGTGTTACAAATCAGATAATTGAAAGTTCTAAGAATTTAAATACAAACCTTACTTTCATTGGAAGGGCAAATATTGGTCTTGATTCAGTGCTTTCAGAAAGTGGAGAATTAAAACTTTCATCACGTGAAAATTATCTTTACAGTGTTTCCGTAAAAACAATTGAATCTTCAGTTGTTGAATATTTTTATGATGAAGAAGTTGCCGAAGTCATAAAAAACAATCAAATTGTAATTTCATCATTAACTGCCGAAAGATACGGTCTCTCATTAAATGATAAAATAAATTTTGTTGGAATAAATTTAGAGCCAACTGAAATATCTGTCGGTATGATTCTTAAAGATTCAGAACTTGGATGGTTTGAAGGCGTTGTAAACAAAGAATTAGGTTACAAACTTGGAATTTTTAGAAACATTCAAGCTATCATTTGGGATTCAAAAATAAATGAAAATCACCTAATAGAACTGCATAAGAATATTCAATATGAAAAGGTAAAATTTACATTTAGAGATCGAAATCCAAATAAAAATTGGGTACTCCCAAATGCATTAGTCAAGGAAATGTTTGGGGACTTTCAAATTAAAGAAAGAGATGGTACTTGGATCACTACCGAACCTTCTTGGAGGGAACAAAATATTCAGGTAAAAAGAGTGCCTATTCTTGGTAATACAAGATGCCATAGGTTAATGTGGGAACCTCTTGAAGGGGCCTTAAATCAAATTCTTGAAGAAGGTTTGGCTAGTACTCTCTCAGTTCAAGATTTTAAAAAATCTGGTGGATGCTATGCTCCGCGACGAATTAATCGATTCGATGCTGGAGGAAGTATTTCTCGGCACGCTTGGGGTATAGCTATAGATATAAATACAAAATCAAGTTATCACCCTAGAGTTGTTGAAATTTTCAATTCCTGGGGTTTTGCTTGGGGAGGAACTTGGACATCTCCAGATGAAATGCATTTTGAGCTTAGAGATTTGTCAGCCAGTATTTCTAAGACCAGCAGCTAGTCCATTTACTGATAACAATAAAGAATTACTTTCTATTAGATTAAGCTTGCGTTTTTTCATTTTTTTCATAAGCGTGATCTGAATTAAAGATAAAGGATCTAAGTATGCATTTCTAACATTTAGAGTGTTTTTTAAAATTTTGTTATCATCAAGCAATTCATCTATATTTTTTATTTTTTTAATAGAACTTAAGGCTAATTGCGACTCTTTTAGAATCTTTTTATAAATCTTTAATGCGTCCTCATCAAGAAGTTCGTCAACATAGCGTCTAGCTATTTTTAAGTCAGATTTTGAAAGTGTCATTTCAACATTGCTAATTAAGTTCTGCATAAAAGCTGAATTTTTATATATTTTTCTTACATGATTAATACCATATTTTTTAATCATGTAATTTAAAGCTGTTCCAGATCCATACCAGCCTGTTAATGTATTTCTGGTTTGTGCCCATCCAAATACCCAAGGAATAGCTCTATAATTTTGTAATGCTTTAACATTTTTAGTTCGCTTTGCAGGTCTTGATCCAATATTTAATGTTGAAAGGAGTTTTACCGGAGTTCCTCTTTCAAAGTAATCTATCAGATTTGGATCAGTGAAAAAAGACCTATATTCATCATATGATTTATCTGATAGCTCTTGTAGAAATTTTTGATTTGGTATTTTTACTTTTAATTTATTTCCAGATTCATTAATAAAAGCCACTGAACCAAGTTTAATATTTTCAAAACCTAGATACGCTGTTGAATACTTGTCAGAAACTACCTCCCCTTGCTCTGTATATCTAATTTGAGATGAAATAGTCCCTTTTGGCTGCGCAGAAATTGAATTGTAAGTAGGTCCTCCTCCTCTACTTATAGTTCCTCCTCTACCGTGAAAAAATGTGATATTTACATTATTATTTTCACCCACTTTAAATAAATTAATTTGAGCTTTGTAAACATTCCATTGCGAGGATATTATTCCACCATCTTTATTTGAATCGGAATAACCAAGCATTACTTCCTGATTATTATTTTTAAATTTTTCAATAAATGATTTGTATTGTCTGTTTGAAAGTAGTTTTTGTAATATAATGTGTGATTTTTGTAATTCTTCAATTTCTTCGATTAAAGGTGTTATTGACGGAATATTTTCTTTTGGAATATACTTTTTGCATATATTGAAGAGATTAAGTACATCATCTTCAGAACTTGTCATTGAAAGAATTATTGAATTAAATACTCTATCACCATAGATTTTTTGAAGTTCAGGTATATCTTTTATTAGCTTTTCAAAATCAGAGTATTCACTTCCTAACTCAGAATTAATTACTGAGGAGTTTTGTCTTATATCTAATGACACACCATGGAATTCAAACTGATGGACAAAAGCAATAAAATTATCTAACTCTGTGTTTTTAATTTTTGTACCAAATATTTGTAGAACACTATTTTGAAATAGTAAAAGATCATCTAAAAATTCACGAAAATATTTATATCCTTTTTTGTTTTTTTGAAAATTATCAAGCCTATGAAACACTAATGAAAGAAATATACGGAATGGTTCATCAAAATTTACTCGCTTATAATGCTTATAATCTTTGGGAAGAATTTTTTTATATTCTTCGATTTTTTTTGTTAAATTTTTTGGACTTTTAACAAAATCTGTCGAAATGCTGAACTCTTCAGAAAACTTAACGATTTGCTCTTTATAGATATTCAGTATTTGACTTGAATATATTTTCAATGCCTCTTTAGTAATATTTGTAGTTATAAATGGATTCCCGTCTTTATCAGCACCAACCCATGATCCAAATTGAAGTTCGAAATTTTTTGCATTAGTTAAAATTTCATCATCTTTAATAATTTTGTTGTAAACATCTTTATATAAGATATCTAGATAATAAATTAATGATTTTACTTCATCTATTGGATTTGGCTTAGTGGAACGAACTTCTCTCGTATACCAAAGTTGAGTGATGAGGGAATTGATTTCATTCATACTATTAGAGTTATTAGCTTCAATAATTTCTGCTATTTTATAGATTTTTTTAAGAGTTGATTGTCGAGAACTTTCAGTAGGATGTGCGGTAAAAACAGGCATAAAAATAAGTTTTTTACTATTTTTTTTGTTAACAGAAATATTTGAACTCTCTAAAGTACGTTCTCTAAAAACTTGTTCAGCAATATTTGATAAATAAAAGAATATTGTAAATGCTTTAGTAATAATATATATCTCATTTGGTTCAAGTGATTGAAGAGTTTTAAAAATAATATCTAAGTATTTATTGTTATTTGTTTGTCGATACTTTTTAGAATTTAATCTTATATCTTCAACTATTTTGAAGTATTTGTTTCCAGCTTGATCTTTTATTACATTACCAAGTTCAATACCAAGTAAGTTTATAGTTTTTGATAAAGTATCAAAGTCTGTTCTAATTTTATATCCTCTCGGCATTTGGAATCGTAAAACTTCCTGTGGTATCAAATATTAATGATTTAAAATTCTCAAAATCTATATTATTAAAAGACGTATGTGGAGTATGGATTATGACCAAATCATAGTTTGATAGGTTTTCTAAATTTTCATCCTTTAATATACTCTCTTTATTTACTATAAGTTCATCAACAAATGGATCATAAAAAGAGACTTCTACGCTTTTATCTAATAGTGATTCAATTATATCTATTGCTGGTGATTCCCTGGTGTCCCCAATATCTTTTTTATAAGCTACACCAAGAACAAGTATTTTGGAGTTTTTCAAAAGTATTTCTTTTTTGTTCATTAATTCACTAATTCTTGAAATAACATAATTTGGCATTGAGTTGTTAATCTCTTGAGCCAATTCAACAAAGCGAACAGGTTGTCCAATTTGTCGTGTTTTAAATGACAAATATTTAGGATCAATTGGAATGCAGTGACCCCCTACTCCTGGTCCAGGCCTAAATGATTGAAACCCAAAAGGTTTTGTTTTTGCAGCATCTACCACTTCCCAAATATCTATGTCTAACATGTTTGATAATATCGCTAACTCATTAACCATTGCAATGTTTACTTGCCTATAAGTGTTTTCGATTAATTTAACCATTTCTGCTTCCCTAGTACCAGAAACTTCGACTACTTCATCAATTATGGAATTGTAAAATTCTGATATTTTTTTGAGAGATTTTTCATTTATACCACTAACTATTTTCGGAGTATTTTTGAATGTCCACTCTTTATTACCAGGATCTATTCGTTCGGGTGAGTATCCTAATAAAAAGTCTTCTCCAGCGACCAAACTTGTATTTTTTTCAAGTATTGGTTTAACTATTTCTAATGTAGTTCCAGGATATGTTGTAGATTCCAGAATTATTATTTGATCTTTTTTTAAATTTTCAGCAATACTTTTTGTTGCTGCTTCAACATAACTTAAGTCTGGCTGATAATCAGTCAACGGTGTTGGAACGCTAATTACAATATACTCGGAATCCCCCAATATTTCTGGATTAGAAGTAATTAAGAGTTGGTTTGAAAATGCATCTTCAAGATCTTTATCTGAAATATCCTCAACATGAGATAGAGATTTATTAAGATTACCTACTAAAGATTCATTAATGTCATAACCAGCAACTTTAAGTTTATTATTTGCAGCCTCAATAGCTAATGGTAAGCCAACATAGCCTAATCCAATTACTGCCACATTAAATTTAAAATTACTCATAACTAATCAAATAAAATTTGAAAAATTCTATTTGAGGTTTCACCATCCCAATATTTAATTTTTGCTTCTTTTGAAATTTTACTGCCTAAAACATTATTTATTTCAATAATTATATTTTCCTTATCAGTACCAACAACCTTATTAGTGCCCTCTTGAACTGTTATTGGTCTTTCTGTTTCTTCTCTAAGTGTTAAACAATTGATTCCTAAATAAGTTGTCTCTTCTTGTATGCCCCCAGAATCAGTGAGAACTAATTCACATCCGTAAACGAGAGCCATAAAATCAATATAAGATAACGGGTCAATCAAGGTAATATTTTTATACTCAATATCTTCTTCGTCAATATAATTTTTAAGTCTTGGATGAGCTGGTAGAATAATTTGATAGTCTTCTGTAAAGCTACTGACTGCATCAAAAATATTTTGTAAGGTAATATCAGTTAAATTTGATGGCCTATGTAGGGTCATTACAAAATATGGTTTGTTAATAATTAAACTATTTTTAACAATTTTTGAATTATTACTTATTTTGGATTTGTTTTCAAATAAAGTATCAATCATAATATTTCCAACATTGTGAATTTTGTCTGAAGACACTTTTTCTTTTAATAAGTTTTCTTTTGCGTCTTCAGATGGTATGAAGAGCAGGTCGCTTATTGCATCTACCATTATTCTATTACGTTCCTCAGGCATGCTTAAATTATTTGATCGTAGGCCTGATTCAACATGAAATAAATAAAGATCTGATTGTTTTGCGGCTATTGATGCAGCTAAAGTTGAGGTTACGTCTCCAAAAACTCCAACTTTGTCAATTTCACAATTACTGAAAACATTTTGTAATTCTTGGACAATATATTGAAACTGTTTGCTTTGAGAATCATTAGGAGCATTTAAATTTATATCTGGAGTTCTTATACTCAAATCTTCAAAAATACTCTTAGACATATTTTTATCAAAATGTTGTCCTGTATGTATAAATAAGACCTTTTTTCTCTGTTCTTCTAATTTTTTTAAAAGTGGTGAAGCCTTAACAAAATTTGGCCTTGTTCCTACTACTAAAGCAATATCATATTTATTAGTCACTACTTTATGATTTTAGTGATTAAATATTTATTAATGTACAACTATCATTGAAATGGTGAGAAAAAAACTAGTTTTAAATGCTTGTGGTGTCAAATCTCTTGGTGGAGTAAAATTATTTGTTCAAGCATTTGAATTACTAGTTGAAGCAGGAACTGAGATTACAGTTTTGTATTCAGAAAATGAATTTTATAATGAGCTAAAAAATCAGTCTTTAGAAAATCAATATGTGACATTTATAAAACTAACTAATAAAAGATTTCTCCATCCTTTTCTATATTTAATAACAAATAAAACTCAAAGAAAATTAATTGAATCTAATGATGCAATTGTTCACTTTGGTAACTTTGGTTTTAAAACGAATAATAAATCTTTTGTTCTCATACAAAATATTCTGCCTTTTGTATCTAAAGATTTGAAAAATATAGTTCTTAGAAAATTTATATCTAGAAGTGTCAAATCATCTGACTATGTAATAGTCCAACTAAAACATATGAGTGAAGTGATCGGACAAAAATTTGCAAATAAAATTATAGAAATTGGAGAAATAGAAGAAGTCACAGTTAATGCAAAAAATAAATCAAATAGAATAGTTTTTTTTGGAAGTAAGGTTTCAAATAAAAATTTTGATTTTATGGTACAAGCTTTACAGTCGATTACAAAAAATAATGAGATTACTGTTATCAATCCTCCGAAAAATATAAATGATTTTAATTGTGTTTATACAGAAACTCAGGATCAGACTCTCAGTGTGATGTCAGAAAATGAAATATATTTTCATGCAAGTGAGTACGAAACTGTTGGCTTGCCTTTATATGAAGCTCAAAATTTAGGATTAAAAATTATTGTCCCTGATAAACCCTACTCAAAATATTTTATGAGTGAAAATGTATTTATATACAAATACAATGATATAAAAAGTGCTAGTGAAAAAATTGAACAAGCAATCAATTTAAAACTTAAAAAATCTTCTGCGCTTATATACAACGAAAATTGGTCAAAAATTTTAAATTATATTTAGCTTATTAGTTACTGCCCTAGTTGAGTAATTTTCATTAAATTTATTAATATCAAACTTTTCAATATTTATAAACACATTATTTAACTGTTGTTCAACTTCTGTAATATTTGAATTTTTATCAATAACAATAAGATTGCTAAATTCTTTAGCAATTTCTAATACTGGATCGTCTTTGATTTCTACAAAATGTAAAACTGGTTTTCCCGTTGATATGTATTCGATAATTTTACTAGGTAGTTGAGCCGGATTTAAATTCCCTATAGACAAAAGACAATGTAAAGAAGTTACCATTTTTTCTAAAGCTTCATTTCTAGTGACCATATCAAATAATTTATTACGGTTAAAATCAATTTTATTCTGTTTAATCATCTCTTTTGAATCTGAATTTGTATACCAATGAAGTACAAAATCTGTTTGCTGAAAAAACTTTAATACCTGGCTGGGAGACCGAACACCTTTAGTAAGTACTCCAAAGTAACCGATCGTAATCGGCTTTGTTTCATAATTAAAAGAAACTGATTTTTGAAATAATTCCTGACTAAAAGTACTGATAGGGCTACCAATAGTGACTTTATTTTCAGGCATATTAAAAAATAGTTTATGTTCATCAGCAGATTCTTGATGAGTAAAAACTACTTGATGTGCTTTTTTATAAAATTTATTTTCGAAATAATAGTTAAGAGATTTATAGAGATATCGATTATTTTCAAAGGCGTTAGTCTTTAGGCTAAATGGATCCCCAATGTCCATTATCCATTTTTTATTTTTATCTTTATTAATAATATATGCAGCAACATGAGAAGAAAATGGAAGACTCACGGATATAATTAAATCATAATCTATATCAATTTTTTTTCGATTTTTCCAAATAGAAAATATCCAGAACATTGTGTAGTCTGGCCATGCAAAAAATTTATAAAAAAATCTATAAATTTTCTTAAGTAGTTTATATAAATAATTTTTATAACTTGAATCCTGTTTAATATTTGATTGTATTCTTAAGTTTTTGACAATTCCACTAGCCTTTTTATTACCAATATATTTTATATTAGGATCTTCACTTAATTGTAATGTTCCAGTAATAACTGTGACATCATAACCTGATTCAATCAATTCATCATATAGCAATTTCCAACGCGTGGTCCTCGGGCTTTGGTGTGGTATGAATTGATGTGTAACGATAAGAATTCTTTTTGTATTATTCATGTGACATTTTCATTGTTATTAAACCAAAATAAATTGCAAGCTGAGAGCTTAATTCTTCTGCTTGAAAGAAAAACATGAGCAATATCGATAGAAAACCAATAAATAAATAAGTATCAAGAATTAAATAATTTTTTAATAACTGTTTAAAAGTATTTCTTAAAATTATTAAAAACATTAACAAAGCAATAATTCCACCAGAAAAATATAAACTTGCATAAAGATTATTAAATGACACTACTTGACCAGGATTTCTGTAAATTGCTTGGCCATCTTTTGTTTGTTTAGTAATTTCAGCAAACTCTGGAGAGTATCTAATGTTTGAAAGCCCAAGTCCATCTCCAAAAATTTTTAAATTACTGTTCCCAATGTATTGACTCAATATGTCAATATTTTCAAATCCACCGATTCCACCAGAAGCAATAATAGAAATCCTATTAAAAACACTTTGATATACATTACTTGAATTCTTAGCAATATCTTGTTCATTGTCATAAATAGAACAATCGCATTTATCTGCTGATTCTGGTGGACACATTGAAGGGTCGAGTGCAGGAAATTTATAACCAAAGTTATTACCAAATATAGTCATTAGAAATATAAATAAAATTGGTAATACTAACAAAAAATTAAAGGTTTTATTTTTATAAAAATCTAAAAGTATTGCAATAGAAAAAACAAATAGAACACTTATGATTCCAGTGAGGCTTCTGGTTAAAACTAATGACAATATTGGAATTAATGAGATTAAATACCATATCTTTGACTTCCTAGCTAAATAAAAAATAAGAGGAATGGCTGGGGTTACCCATACCGCAAGAAAACTTGGTTCTCTAAATGTTCCATAATTCCTTAAAATTGAACACGCCCTTCTTATAGGTTGTGACCAACCACCAGTCCCAGCCCTGGTACGCGAAAAATCAGTCCAATCGAATATATAAGAAAAATAAGAATACAAAGATAAAAGAGAAATAAATACGGCCATGTATGCAAAAAGTTTAATTACGTAATCAATATTTTTTTTCTTTATAAAGTGAATAGTTAGAGAAATTATTGTGTAAAAACTTAAGATTTTCAACAATCTAAGTCCAATATATTCAGCAAGTGAAGTCGAGGCATATTCTGGCATGTTTAAATCAAAGGTTATGGCTCTGATTATTGTGACAAAAATTAAATAATACAGAAAATACTTGATGAATGTTATGTCAAAAATATATTCCATTTTTTTAGTAAATTTTAGATAAATAAATATAAAGACATAAGCTAGTATTCCGATCCAAGATAAAGGAATTTTAGCAATAGAAAAAGCGTCTAAACCCTCCAAAAAGAATGCAATTGCAAATATTAGTAAAGGTAAATTTAAGTTTTTTATTTTCATATAAATCTTTTATATCCTTCTGAAAACTCAACTTTGATTCCATTATTTTCTTCTCCCCACGAAGTATATTCATCAAGTTCAACATCACTTGAAAAATCTTGAATAGTGATAGTCTCCTCAGATAATGAAACTTTTCGATATACTCTTTTTCCATTAAAATCTGCATATCCAACAAAATTAAACTTATCAAATTTTAAAACTTTTCCATTACTCATATAATTTAATTTAAAACAATCAAATGCATCTTCTTTTGGTAAATTCATTTCTACCAGAGGCCCCCAGTGGTATTCGAGAGATCTAAATTTATTTCTTTTCTTGATATCATCTGTGTATGTTCCAGTGCCAGGGTCTCTTGCAATCCATTGATTGTTTAAAAAACACTCAATGGATAGCTGGTCATAATGAGAATGTCCCCCAACACCATTTTGGCCAACTTCACCGCATCTTATTGAAAAATAATCCTCTGAATTCTTCCATATAAATAATCCAAATTCTGGAAAGGAATAATGGATAAAATCATTCTTGAATGCTTTAATTTCTTTATGAGTCACATTATTTAATATGGATAAGTCAATTTTTTCTGATTCATCAATATTTTCAGAAATATGTTTATAATTTTTACACTCAGGAATTATTTCTTCTATTAGAAAACTTAACCATTGTAAGTTTAAAGGCTCTTGTTCATCATGTTGAAAATAAAATAGTCTTCCAGAGTCATTATCTCCTATTTGAGATAACTCACCATTATTAGTAATTAATTTAAGAAAATAATTATTAACAATTAGTATTTCCTTAATTTTTTTATAAAGTTCATTTTCTATCTTTAGACTTCGAAGGGATATATAAATAACTACTAAGGCTTCCATCATGAGTGCTGTGTAATGAGAAGAACCTTCAAAATTTGTAAAATCTTTATTAAATTGTAATTCTATTTCTTTTGAAATCTCGTCAATAGTTAATCTTAAATCTACTTCTTTGCCATCGTAATCATAATTAGCAATAAAAAACAATGTAGAAGTCAATTCAACAAAATAATGATTTCCAACGACATTACCTTCTTTTTCATAATTCATTTTTACAAATTCAAAATCTTTTGAAATAATTGAATCTAAATTTGCGTATATAGAAGATTCTTTAAAGAATTCAATTTTGTTACAAAAATTTTTAACAAATATTAAACTCATCATTCTTATTGCAACATCCATAGGACTATTCCAAATTATTTTATTTTTTTTTGATGAAATAATTTCATTAAGATAACTTATATTTAACTTACTATCCTGATTTTCTTCTATAAAGAGATAAAGCATTACTTTTTGTAAAAATTGTAATCTTCCAATTTCATAAGGAACTTTAACATCAGCTTTATTAAAAAATGCTGGCTTTTTTACTTTGTTACTAAACATAAAATTATTAAAGAAATCCTTATTAAAAATAATTTCAACATTTCTTCCAAAAACGTAAGTTTTCTTCGAGAGAAAGTTTTGAAATATGTTTTTTAAATCACTTTTATTGACGTTCTTAGTTAAAAAAGTAAGGATATCTTGAAAATAGTCTGGATGAGAATAAGAATAATTTTTACCAGAAGCTTTGTAATAAGAATATCTGTTTCGTTTAAACAAAAATACAAAATTATAAATTAATAGTTTCAAATTTTTTACATATTCCTTTCTTTTTTTATATGGCTATTTATTAAGAACGACGTAAAAATAGAGAACAGTATTTGTGAGCCTAAAATACCATATTCTATTGCAAAATAATTGTACGTATCATTTATGTAATACAATAAAAATGATGAGGACGCTGCAGCTATTATAATTTTAAATAAATCTATTTCGTAGTGCATAGCTCGTGCAAAGATAATATTTATCCTCGACCAAAGCATAAATGGTAAAGAAAATATAACTACGCTAAATATAGAAGCAAGATTTTCAAATTCAGATCCTAAAACATTTATAAAAACACTCTTAGCAACATTTTCTAAAAGAATATAAGTAACTGGGATTAGGAGTGAAATTAAAATGACTATCCGTAATTTACTTCTAACGCCAGAAATCTCTTCTGTGTCATTAAGTTTTGATATTTCGGGAAAAACTATATCTAGGCTCGCTCCAACTAGTTGATATAATCCTTCAAGTATTCTTTTCGACCAAGCTAATACACCAAGGATAGGTCCAGAATAAAAAACTCCAAGAATCACTATATCTAGTTCCGACAAGAGTGCTGCAGAGAAAGTCGTTAATACCATTTTTCTTCCAGAATTTGTTAGATCTTGAGATGAATAATTATTTTCCATAGATACTCTCTCATTAGGCAAAGAGTTGTGCGCAACAATAGAAAAAATAATTAATATAAATGTTTGAAAAACAATTACCCAAAATATTGAATATTGAAAATAGATTATTAACCAACCACCAATACCGTATAAGATTGTTCTTATAATTATCTGCTTAGAACTAATAACAAAATCTCCTTTTGACTGATGATAAGCAAGTGCAACATGAAGCATTTCGTTAAATACAAAACCAATTAAAAATATGAAAACATAGACACTATTTCTACCAAACAAGGTCGATAAAGGCACTACAAGAACACATGCAAGTATCGTATTTCTAATTATTGTTTTATAAGTTGTGTAAAAGAGATCTTTGTCAAAGTTTTCAATATTCGCACTTGTTCTTGTTACCACAAGAGCCAAAGATAAAACTGTTACTGTACCTAATAAAACAGATAAGCTCTTTGCAGAGGCGTACTCACCATACATTTCTGCCCCATATTCTCTAGAAATAATAGTTATAAGAAAAAAATTAACTATCAATAGAACTATTTGCATTAATGAAATATAAAACGTATTTTTCTTCCAAGTTGCAAACATTATTTGTCCATCCTTGATAGATGCCAGCTTGATAAATTATAAATATACCAAATCTTTTGTATATCTCCACCTTTGAGTGTTTTATTTAGCTCTTTTTTATTAAAGAAATTGTAGCTTGAATTAAATTCATAAATTTTATCAAAGAAATAGTCTGGATCTCTTTGGATCCAATTTGAAATAGGAGCTCTAAAACCCTGTTTTTTTCTATTAAGAACCTTTTCAGGAATATGTCTGGTTGATAGCTCTTTAAGCAGTGGTTTAGTTCTTTTTAAATCAAAAATAATATTTTCTGGAAGACTTAAAACAAATTCAACAATTCGATGATCTAGGAAAGGTACTCTTGCTTCAACACCTGATTGCATACTTAGCTTATCCATTCTCATTAATAAAAGTTCAGGCAGTCTTATCTTTAAATCAATTAAAGTCATCCATTTTGTAATTGAAAAATCTTCTCTTGATAAATAATTTTCCCATAAATTATCGGAATAGTTAATCAAATTTGAATTGTTCGTGAAATCAAATTCCACTAATTGTTTGATTTGGGGTAAATTAAAACCTAGGGCACCACCTGGAAATGGATTGTTATTTTGAACTATATTCAATAAAAGGTTAGCTCTATGCGATTTAAAGTTATTTTTCGCAACTGATTTTTGCATTTTTGGAGTATTTTTATAAAGCTTTGCAAATCTGAGCCAATGCTCATATCCATAAAACAGTTCATCCGCACCCTCACCAACTTGAACGACCTTTAGTCCATTTGACTTTGTTAGCTTACCTAAGAAATATAGAGGTATACCTACCTCGTCCCCTATTAAATCGTCCTGTAAAAATGAATAGTCTGAAATAATTGATTTAAATTCTTCAAAGCTTATTGATTTATGTATTAAATCAACTTCAATTTGATCTGCACTAAATTTGGCTTCTTGATACTCTCCCCTATATCCATCAAATATTTCATCATAATCTACATTAAAACTTTTTATTTTCGTATCAGCAGCAAGGAGAGATCCTATTAGGGTTGAATCTAGGCCGCCAGAAAGGTACAACCCAACTTCAACATCACTAATTTTTCTATACTCTACAGAGCTTTTAAGTAACTCATCTAAACGATCAACTGCTTCCGTACGTGTAATGTCTTTTTCAGTGACAAAATCAAAAGGATCCCAATAAAGTTCTTTTTTCAAATTTCCTTCAAGATCAACAACTATAAATTCTCCTGGTTGTACTTTTTGAATATTTTCATTACCAGTAGATCCATTTGGAACAGCTAAGTGTCTTAAGTAACTGACGTATGCTTCTTTATTTGGTGAGAAGCTTACTAGATCTGATTTATTTAAAGCATTAAATTCTGAAGAGAAAACAAGGTACTGATTACTTATTGAAAAGTAAAGTGGCTTCAGTCCAATTCGATCTCTAGCCATAAAATAGTGGTTTTTATTGTAATCAGCTATAACAAATGCAAATTGTCCAATTAGCTTATTTAAAATTGCTTCGCCAAAATGTTGATAGCCAGCAAGCAATACTTCTGTATCACCCTCTGATTTAAATTCATAACCCAAACTGCTTAATTCACTTCTTAATTCTTTATAATTAAAAATTTCACCATTGAAGACTATATGGTATTTATTATCATCTGTAGAAAAAGGCTGATTAGACCTTGGGTTAAGGTCTATAATTGCTAAGCGGGAATGAACAAAAGTACAGTTTTGATGAATTTTTTTTGTTAATGAATGATCTGGTCCCCTATGATTTAGGGAATTTTTAATATCATCCGATAATTTTTGGTCAATTTCAGAATTGTTAAAACTTACAATTCCACCTATTCCACACATTTATCTAACTTTAATGTAAAATTTTATATTTAAAGAAGTTAAATTATTTTTGTTTAAAGTTAATGTTATGAAATATTTATTAGATATTATCCTATTAATTTTTATTTTGCCAATTTCAATAATTGTTCTTCCAATAATTTCAATTTTAATGTTAATTTTAGATTCAAAACCTATCATTTATTCTCAATACCGAGTAGGTCTAAATGGTAAGGAGTTTAGATTATACAAATTTAGAACTATGACAGAATCCTCTGATGAGTCTATTCATGAAGATCACTATAAAAATTTATCCTTAAATAAAAATATTCATCCATCATTGAGTCCAGATGATCCAATAAGAATTGAAAACGATGACAGAATTACAAATATAGGAAGTTTTTTGAGAAAAACCTCTCTTGACGAGTTACCTAATATAATAAATGTTTTATTTGGACAAATGTCGTTTGTAGGGCCTAGGCCACTTGTTAAATATGAGTCTGATTTGTATGGTGAGTATTTAGAATCTAGAAACTCAATAAAACCAGGTATCACTGGGTTAGCTCAAATTCAAGGCCGTTTAGACCTAAGTCTTCAAGAGAGACTTTACTGGGACTTAATATATGTAGAAAAAAAATCATTTATATATGATTTACAGATAATAATTAAAACAATTATTTCTGTAATTTCAAGAAGAGGAGCTAATTAATTCCAAATAGCTTTTGAAAGCAATCTCTTTATTTGAAATACTTTGCTGAAAATATTTTATATTTTCTAGTATTTTATTAATTTCGTCAGAATTTTTCATATCCTGAAGTTTTCGTTCAAGTCTATCAGGATTATCCAAATCTATGTTGAATCCCAAGCCATATTTATCAATTAATTTAGAAACCGCAGAGTTTGGATTGGAAAAATTTACTAGGACTTTATTCATATTTAAGTAATCAAAGGTTTTCCCAGGAAATCCTTCAAAAGTAATTTCATAATCTAAGCAAATTAACGCAAATGGAATATCTTTAGTTACATTTTCTAGCTCTTTTCTCTCTAAATAACTATTTATTCGAATATTCCCGGTTGAAAATTTGGACAAGATATTGAATTCTTGACCAGCACCATATATGTCTAATTGCCATTCACTTGGAAAGTATTTTTCAAAATATCTTAAAAATGATGATAAGTTTTGAGGCCTACCTGTATTTCCTGCATAAAAAATATTATTTAATTCAAAGTTTGGCTGGTAATCACTTTTTATGAATGGTGAGAAATGATTAACTACCTTAATTTTATTTGATGTAATTTTTCGCTTATTTATCAAATAATTTTTAAGATCATCTGAATTTACAACAACTTCATTTACATTTTTTAATGCATAATTATCAATAAATTTAAAAATTAATTTTAAAATTTTATTGGGTTGCTCATTTAATTTTTCAGCAATCTCCGGATATAGCTCCCATAAAGAGTAAATCGTGTTAATTTTCAGAATTTTAGAGGTAAATATACAAACTAAGTTCATTGTTGGGGGGTAACTGAATATTAAAATATTGTCATATTGCGATCTATTTTTATAAATAAATAATATAGATTTAAAATTAAAATCTATCCATTGGAAAAATCTAGATGAATTTGAAAATTTTCTAAGTTTAGATTTTATGTAATGTACTTTAATATTTTTATAAATTCCATTATCTAATATTTCTTCACTATGATTAAAAGACTCAGCACTCTTTAGATTATATTGAGGAGAACTTGCCAACACTTCAACATTATTAAGCTCGCTATTTATTCCATCAGCTATTTCTGACACAATCATGCCTGTTGATATTGTGTCAGGTGGAAATGTTAAAGAATGGAATAAAGTTTTTTTCATTGTAAAAATGATCTTGAAATGTCAAAATCATAATTTTCTTTACTATGCATATGAAATTTATTGTTCTTGCTTAAGTCTATTAAATCCTCAACTATTACATTTGATGATATTCCATCCCCAAATGGATGTGACCATTCAGTATTCTTCAAGCTATCTGCCTTTGAATGAACCTCTTCAAATTTGTGATCTTCTAAAGTTGGATCAAATTTAATTGATGAACCAACCTCATACACTTCTGGCCTCTCGGTGCTGTACCTCATCTGTATTGATGGAATATTTAAAATACATGCCTCTTCAACAACTGTTCCAGAATCTGAAATACAATATTGAGATTTTTTTAGTAGATAGATAAATTCTAAATACCCTATTGGATCTATAACCAACACATTGTCATTAAAATTAAAACCAAACTCTTTTATTTGCCTTTGGGTAGAGTATCCCATTGGAAACAATACTTTTTTTTCAGATGAATTTATCAAATCTACTATATTTTTTAGGCTGATTTTATTTAAAATATTTTCTCTTCTATGGCTTGTAACCAGTAAAAATTCTTCATCATTTATAAACTGTTTAACATTTTCATCTAGATATTCCCAACCAGAGCTAAAAAAATCTTTAAATTCTTCAAGAATATCGACTATTGGATTTCCTGTTACTTTTATTATATTTTTAGAAATGCCTTCATTAAGTCCCTGTTTTTTATAAGACGGTAGGTAGGAGTATATTCTGTCAGATAAATGATCTATTGTTTTTCTATATTTTTCTTCTGGCATTCTCCAATCATATGATCTCATGCAGCCTTCTATATGAACAATTGGAATGTTGTGCTGTGCTACACCTATTGAGCCCATAACTGTATTAGTATCTCCTAAAAACATAACGGCTTTGTATTTATGATTTTCTAAATGTGTGTATGTTTCATTAATTATAGAAGAGACAGTTGTTGCATCATTTTTGATATCAATATTAAATTCATAATCTGGAACCGGTACATTTAATTGATTAAAAAAGACATCTCTCATATTTTCTGAATAATGTTGTCCAGACCAAATAAAATCAAAATCTATATCACTACTCTCACTAAGTAGCTTTATAATTTTACTTGCCCTTATGACGTCAGGCCTTATTCCAAGAATTAATCCAATATCTTTCATATATTATTAAGAATACCTTTCGTTAAATCGCTTTCAGACAATTCCTTAATATTTTCCTCTATTGATGGAACCGAGCTATAACCGGCATCTTCCCATAATTTTATATTTTCATCCTGATTATTTGTTTTTAAACTTCTATTAACTGAATTTGATGAATTTGATTTTTCAATGATTACATCAACGTCAAAATATTTTTTGAAATAAATTAACAAATCATATTTTGAAACCTCATCTTTTGGAACCACATGTTGTGTATGAATATTAAAATTATTATTTTTAATCATTCCATCAACTATTTTTGCAAAATTTAGAGTAGTTATACCATTCCACATATGGTCTGAGAAACCATTAACTTTATTTGAATTTTGAGACAGAAACCAATTCAACAATGATTTACCATCACCGCTTTCGGGACCTACAATGCTACCTCTTAATATATATTTATCTGCATGTTCAGTCTCTCCACCAATTTTAGTTTTACCATAAATGTCATTTGCATCTTGAGAAGCATCTTCGAGATAGTCCCCTACTCCACCAGAGAATACACAATCAGTTCCAATTTGAATATATTTGAAGTTCTTATTTTTGGCCAATTGTGAAATCTCCAAAGGAAAGTAAGTATTAATATTTATGGCTTTTTCAATAGATTCTTTATTATCTTCATTTATTTCAGGCTTGATAATGCCAATACAATTTATTAAAAATTCAGGATTTATTTCATTGATTAAGATCTCTAGTGAATCTTTTGATACATCAAATTTTCGAACATTATCATTAAAAACTGTGAAGTCATCTCTTCTACTTGTTAAATATACTTCGTATTCATTAAGAGAGGTGAAATATTTGGAAACCATAGTTCCCAACATTCCATCTTTGCCAAGTACTAATATTTTATTCATAAAGATTTGGACTGAAATCTT
>Ga0181406_1000129_pt1 | contig 27629 bp, 28 predicted proteins | sample 29SPOviralmetaG_FD_130135 | JGI IMG/M metagenome (GOLD analysis project Ga0181406, IMG submission 130135) | Marine viral communities from the oligotrophic San Pedro Time Series (SPOT) site, San Pedro Channel, CA, USA - 29 SPOT_SRF_2011-12-20 | ecosystem: Environmental > Aquatic > Marine > Strait... | reverse complement strand
CATGTAGGGCATACCGTATTATCGTTAAAAAACTTATGATCCTTAACTAATGTTGAGATTTTTTGAGAAATCTTACCTTTAATATTTCCATATTCCTTAAGTTTATCCTTATATCCATCAAACTTCAAAAGATTACCTTTGAGTGTTTCAATTTCTGAGTTAAGACCACCATTCCTATTCATATAGGAGTTCTCTTCAGTAAGCAGAAATGAAATCTTTTGTTCCTTTTGATTAATATCTTCTTGACTTTTTGACTCCAATTGTTGGATAAAATCTTTTTGCATCTCAACCTTATCCTTGAGCGATTGTCTCTTTAACTCAAAAGTTCTTGATTCATCTTTCAGACTACGGATCTTCTCCTTGAGAAGAACACTCATAGAGGAGAAGATCTTGATGTCTAAAAGTTCTTCTACGACCTCTCTACGGGATGCCTGAGGGAGTTGCATGAAGGGCACGAAGGAACTACTACCCAAGATGACAATCTGAGTAAATGACTTATAATTCATCTTTAGAACATTCTGTTCCAACCACTTTTGTTGGTCGATTGCAGAATGTTGTTGATCTAAGAGTTCTCCATCTCTATAGATCTTAAAAATATTTGGTTTGATTCCTCTCTCAACTTTCCACTGAGTCCCATTTACATTGAATTCAATATCAACAAAACAGTTCTTTTCATTGGTGGTATTGATGAGCTGAGCTTTGTTGATTTTACGGAATGCTTTACCGTACAGAACAAAGGTCAATGCATCAAGAACAGTAGATTTACCAGCACCATTTGACCCAATGATAAGGGTGGTGTTGTGGTCATTAAGGTTTAATTGTGTAGGTTGATTCCCCGTAGACAGAAAGTTTTTCCAGGAAATATTCTCAAAGATAATCACTAGCGTCGTCGGGAGGAATTACAATATCATTAGGGGTAATAATCGTATACCTGTGATCATGCATCTCACAGGTCTTGATCATTATATCATCTTCTATTTCTAACACATTCATATGAGGATAGTCAAGCTCTTCCAGTTGCAGGGAATATCTAGTAGCATCATCTTCTTCTTGGAAAATATAAAGAACCTGTTCTCCGTCCTCATCTATTACTGAATATGCACCATCTTTTTCGTGGCCTGCAACTGTAATTATAAACATTAGATCACTTCACATGCTTCCTGATATACATCTCTGATTACTCTCTGGATTTTAGATTTATCTAGACTGACTTCAGATTCTTCAATATATCTATTCAAGATGGAAAGAGTATCTTCAGTTTCAACATCGATAATATTATCTTTGTCATACCAACCACTAAACTCAAAGTTCTCAACAATCTTCAGATCAGCAACACCGACACTGTAGAGTTTATCAATAAATTTTTCAAACTGTTTGACATCACTCTTTTGTTTGACAATGACCTTGACAATCATATCCTTATACGGAGTAGCATCAAACATCTGATAATCACTGTCCTCATAGTAAATGTTGTGGAACAGTTGATAAGGATTGTTTACTGGAAAATGTTCATGAGTTTCTGTATCAAGGATGGTGAATCCTCTCCGATCACCGACATCTGTCCAGAACATCTCGTATGGATTTCCCAGGTAGAAGACCCGTCCATCATCCGATCTAGTGTGATAGTGACCGCTAAAGACCTTGGTGAACTTTGAATATAGTTCGCTCTCATGACCATGATCCATGACGATCTGTCGATTAACTCTAAATCCGTTGAGCTCAAGGTGCCCCATCGCGAATGGGCAAGTTGTCTTTTTAATAAGTTTGATAGTTTCTTTCTCATTATCTTCACATATCCATGGAATAAACAAGACACCAAGACCACCGATGTTTACTTCGGTAGCTTTTGAATAGGGAATGACATTATCATACTCTGTAAGTAAAAGTTCCACAGAGTTGATTTCATTACTATTCTTGTAGTATGCGTCATGATTACCAACAATCAAGTGCATCTTAATCCCTGCTTCTTTGAGAGGGTCAAATACCACTCTCTTTGCCCACTGGAGTGATTTGAATTCAATACCTCTACGGCTGTCAAACGCATCTCCCAAGTGGATTACAGTATCGATTCCCTCTTTCTTCAGTGTGGGGAAAAAGATATCACGATAGAATTTTTCAAAATAATCGTGGAAAAGTTTGGAACCTTTTCTAGCACCGTAATGGGTGTCAGTAATGACGGCTACCTTTGTCATTGATAACGAAGTTTGGTGTGAACAGCATCTTTGATAGAATTGTACTCGGAGTAGTTCCCACTGTCAAGCTCGTTCGCATCAAAGACCTCATCAAAGTTGGTCTTCTCTAGAATCTTGTTCTTAATCTCCAGTTGTTTCTTTTCCTGTTGGATGCGTCTCAGGAAAGCATAATAGATGATTTGAGTAAAGTAAGCAAATGGGTTCTTAGATTTCTCAGGATTGAAATTATGAACATATCTTACACAGTTCTCAATGCCATCACAAATCATATCATCTTTGAACATATAGTTCACAAAATTGGGTTTATATGATAAATGATTTGCAATCTTCAAAAAACACTCACCAATATATCTTGGGATTTGTGGTTTTGGTTGATCGTTGAGTTTTGCTCGTTCTACTTCTGCAAAGTAGTTCTCAAGTGCGTTTAAGAACTCTTTGTTATTAACATAATGTTCAGATTTCTTAGGTCTTGCCATAGTTCCATAATTGTGATTGACAGCCATATAACATAGTTTTTACTGATAATATTATATCAGATTCATAAGGAGTTGACAATACCTTGAAATCTTGATAGACTAGGTTTGTCCAGGATGAAAGGGAACCTTAGCTGTTATTAAAGAGTTTTTCTAAAACCTCTTTAGCTTCATGGACAGAAGATAAGTAACCCATCTTTCTATCTAGCTTAGAATAATTATTTTTATTTAATTTACGAACATAATCTTGATAGTATATAATCATTTCAATACTATTTGATTCAGACATTGTCATGACCTCATCCATATTTAAAATAAACATATCATCATCAGTTGTCTTCAACCAGGGTTCCATTGCATATCCCCTCAATTTACCTCTTACTTTTAGTTCCTCTACAATAATTGGGTTGGACAAAATCAACAGTGTTCTATCATCTTCTTCAGAAGCTGCTACTTTAGAGAATATTTCTTCTCCTGATCTTAGTTTTATTGTAGCATAGAAATCGTCTTCTATTCCCATACACTAACTCCCTTTCTAGTCTTTTAAATTAATTGATATAATTTCATAATTGAATTGTTCTTGAACATATATTTTCACTCTTTCAATAAAATGATTCAGAGTGTAATTTTTTCTTGACCCCATAGTTGCATCATCTGCAATATCATAAAGTTTAGCTTTTACTTTATCTTTGCCTTTACGAAGGACTCTACCAATAGACTGTAGATTACGAATTCTAGACTTTGATGGAGAGGCAAATATTACATTGTGAAGGTTCTTAATGTTGATACCTGTGCTAAAAGTTCCAAAGGATGCAACAATGATAGCGTCTTTCTCTTCCTCTGTAATTTTTCTGACTTGCTCACGATCTTCTGCATCCACACCACCATGAATGAAGAAAACCTTTCTATCACTTGATACTTTTTTATTTATTAGATCATAAAGTATCGCTCCATGAGTCTCTACTCTGGTATAGAGAACTAGAGTGTTACCTTTTATATCAACTGACAAATTGGATATGAACTTATTTCGATTCTCATGAGATATCAGATACTTAATCTCATCTTCATATGTATCAAACTTTTGAGGACGATGTTTTAAGACCAGACACTGAATATCAAGTTTGGCTAGGTATCCTTCATCAATTAGTTTTTTAGTCTTTGTCACCTTATATGAAGGACCAAACAGTCCCTCTAAGACCCACTTATGGGTCTGTGTGCCGTCTAAAGTACCTGTGAACCCATATCTATACTTAGCGTGATGGCACTTGTCCATAATCCCTACTAGAGACTTACTTTTGAACAAATGAGCTTCATCACCAATAATAACATCATACTCTTCAAAGAAAGATCTATCCAGTTGATAAACCGACTGCCAGGTGGTAATGGTCACTTCGTTAGTATTGACTCTCTCACGACCTGCATAGATCCTGTGACAGTGATTTTCAGCATCCCATCCATAGTCCTGGAAATCTTTAAACATCTGTTCCACAAGTGATGTGGTGGGAACCACAAGTAGAACTTTTCTTTTTAGTCCAACATGAAATCTTACAACAGAGTAAATCATGAACGACTTACCTGATGCAGTTGGACTGATTAGTAACTTACGATTATATTTGAGAGCATCATGGATTGCATCAATCTGATAATCTCTTGGTTTGATTGGTGTAATAGATTTTATATAATCCTTCACACCTTCTTTGCAAACAAATTCATTAACCTCAAATGGAAGTCCATAAAACTTGTTATCTACAAATTCAAAACTATATCCTGAGTTTTCGCAGAATGCTATAACTTTATCAAGTAGACCAACATATATTCTCTTTGTTCTCATATCGAACAAATGAATTTCTCCGTTCCAATGCCTCCTCCGATACTGAGGCATAAACTTCATATTTGGAACTTCAAAAGTAAATTTATCTCTTAGTTCGTATTCAATATGTGGTTCCGTAGAGACCTTAAGGTAAACTTCGTTCACCTTCTCTATGGTCAAATCAGCCATAACCTATAGGTTTCACCTATAGGTATTTATTAGAGGTTATTGAAAGAATGATCCAAAATCATTCTCTGAAACTGGTCTCTCATGTGCCACATATGTTCTTGTTCTTCATGTGGTCTTGCTGGAGCACCTGGCCAATATTTAATAGTTTGTTGTACACAATGATACATCAATCGAATATCTTCGATTTTCAAATACAATGTGTAATCGTATTCTTCGTAGTTTTGTTCTTCGTCCATTACCCCATTCCTGAACTAAACCTCATGAATTCGATCGCGTTCTTGATTTGATATGTCCTATTAGAAATTTGTTTGAGTATCTCTTCAATATATTTCAACATCGTATCATAGTAATCAATCTTCAATGATGAATTAGAAAGTTTTTCATCAGCATCAAGATACTTTTGCATCGTATCTTTGTCGCGAATCTTCTTAGGAAAAGGACTCTTCACATAAACCTCAGGGTCAGATTTACCAGAAAAGTATTCATACCTTTCGTGCCTGATATTCTTTCTTTGTTGTTCTGATTTCTTTCTTAGAAGAATCAGATTATTGTATAGATCATGATATTTTGCATGAAGCACGGGTATGTTCAATGATTCAGTATGTAAATTATCAGGATCAATTTTGGAATCCTGTTCCCACATTTTCTGAATCTGAGGTAAGTCAATCATTAGCAACAATCGCCAGCACCTGGCTCAATAGTGTAGATAGAATACTTAAATGATACCTGACATGTCAAGGCTTCAGCTTCAGATGTCTGTGCATTAAACTCAAGAGGACTTAAGTAGTAGGGAAACAGATCTTTGAATATAACTCTAAATGCTGGTTTTATCTGATTGTTATAAATTGTCAGAGTAGCATCGGAATAGATATTTAAACCAATACGATCAATGTCAGATTGATCCTGCAAGTCATAAATCTGTTGAATATCCTCAGGGAAACCAAGTCCTCTCATCCACTTATCAATTTCTAAGTAATTTTGAAGTCCCTCATCAACCATGAATGTCAAAGTAAGATCTTCAAATGATAGAATCTCACCAGGTCTTGGAATGTCCTTTAGGAAGGTAGATTGAGCGACAACACCCAGGGTAAATCCTGGTACATTAATGACACTACCAAAGAAACCTACTGTAGGAGATCTTTCAACAGTAAACCCAAAACTATTTGGAATTAGGAAACTTCTATTTTCTGGTTGTGAAGTAGGAATAGCTTTTTTTGTTGGATCTCTATCCTGTCTTTTTCTTGTCGCCATCTATCGGCACTCTTTTTTAGTATTTATCAGTAAGCATAAAAAAGACCCCCGAGATGGGGGTCTGAAAGGACAAGTGGGACATCCAGCCCCACAACATCCACTCATATCACATGAGGTTCTTAACAGCAACTCTTCTGTAGTAACGGTTGGAGTTAACACGGAGTCTTCCGAGGCCTTGAGTAACACCTTCAGCGAATGGGTTAGCGACAATCCCGTAACGGGTTTTGAAGCCAATTTTTGGCTGGAAGGAGTTCTCACCGACGGCACGAACCATCTGGAGAGGAACATAAGGACAATAGAACAGTCCAGCGTCATAAGGGGAAGAACCCTTATAACCAACAACATAGTACTGGTTACCACCAGCTGAGTTACCTGAAGTGAGGTTAGCGGCGTATGGGTCAATGTAGACCTTAAACTTACCGTTAATCGTACCAGCAAAGGTGTTACCGGTGTCATCTACGTTCAGGTTGGAGTTCAGTGCTGGAGTGTAATCCAGGATACCAGCCATCGTAAGTGCGGAAGCAACGTCTGCGGAACACAGAACCATGTTGCCCTTCCCTCTACGAGTTCTTTGGGCGATCGCGTTAGCGTCTCTTTCGATTTGGAACAGAAGACCCTTGAACTTCTCAACGGACCAACGACCATTGGAATCAACGTCCAGGTCGAAGACACCAGCAGTAGCGGTGTTAGAAACAGCGCCTTGTTCAGCAACCTTGTAGATTGTTCTGATGACTTCACGGTTGATCTCAGCCAGAATTTCTGTTGAGAGGATGTTAGCCAATTCGGCTTCAGCGTTCAGACCGTGGATAGCCTTAAGGTCTTGAGCCAGTTCTAAACTGTACTCAGCCTTCAGTGCTCTAGACTTAGCCGTTACAGTAACTTTCTCGATAGAGAAAGCCATCTGGTTGAAGGCATTGTTACCAGTGCCATCAAGATTCTCAGCGTCGTCGGTTCTCATACCACCACCGACATTATATGCGGTAGAGGTAGCTGTTCCAACAGGGTTTAGTACAGCTGGGTTTGGTCCATTTTGTGCAGTAGTACCAATACCAGCGGCTGCGTCTGCGAATCCAGAAGTTACGTCACGGTTCTTATCCTGACCAGAGAATGCTGTATCGACTTCGTCGAAGAAGGTCTCAGCACCATTCTGATCTTGTAGACGGGATCTCATTGCGAAGATGAGTCCAGTAGGACCGTTCATTGGTTGAACACCAGCCAAGTCATAAGCGACCAGGTTAGGCATTGCACGTCTGATCAGGGAGATCAGAACGGGGTCGAAACCAGCAACAGGACCAGCGGCGGTTGCATCAGCTGAGAAACCAGCTGAAGAAGCACCACTGTTGGTGTTCATGGTGGGGGTTTCCATCAGGTTGATACCTGATGAGAATGCTGCTTCCTCTTTGAGGAATTTTTCTTGGTTTTCTAACAGGACTGCGGTTACAGCACGACGGTGAGAATCTTTGATTGAATCAAGACCATCATAGTCGAGAAGTGGTGCCCACTTTTCCTGCAATCTTTCGGATTGAAACATTGCTTTTTTACCTATAAGTTAATTGTTTGAATTAATGTTAAATTCACTTTTTAAAAGCGCCCAGGGAACGCAGATATGCGTCCATAGTTCCTGTAACAGGAGCTTCTGTTGTATCTACACCCTCAGACAATGTCTGTTGTTGGGCTACTTTTGGAGATGGTCCCTTAGTGGAGAAATATGACTCCCTCAAGGTTTCCAACTTTTCACGATATTCGGTTTCACTTTCAAACTCAACACTTTCGGCAAGTGAGGCGAGCTTCTCTTTCTGAGTGGCCGCTAAGCCTTCAGAAATTTGATCAAGAATCGAATCAGCGGTGGACTCAGCCAAACGCTTGTTTAAATCGATGTTCTTGTCAATTTGCTCATTGAGCTTGGTCTCCATTTCATCAAGTTTTTCTACCATGCTTTCTAGCACATCATATTTTTCTTCAGGGATTGTTACATAATGTTCTTCAAAAAGACCCTTCATTCCAGAAAGGAATGATTCAGTCATTTCGGTCTTCAGACCGTGATCGACAGCCAATTCATTCTCGGTCATCCACTCTTCGCAGACATACTCAAGATAGGCATCGACTCTTTCAGTAAGAACGTCTTTCAGACCTTCTTTTTCTTCAGCAAGTCTCTCAGAGTATTGTACTTCAAGAGCTTCCTGAATTTCTTTTGCTTTAGAGTTAAGGGCGGCTTCAAAGATGACCTTAGCCTTTTCTCTAAATTCTTCGGAGAGTTCTTCACCACCGAGGAGAGCGTTAACGTCTTCTTCGACGTTATACTCTTCTTGAGTGGTTTCTTCTTCAGAAACGACTTCCTCTTCGGTAGTCTCAGATTCAGCTACAACCTCTTCTTCAGTGGTTTCAGCTTCTTCTTTAGCCATTTTCTTCATTGAATCTGCGGCTTTAGCACCTCTGTTAACTACATCCTTGACGGTTGCGATCTTGGGCTCTCTGAGCTTTGCCGAATCATCATCAGGTTTGTAGTTTTCGGGGGTTGGACCACCGAGATCTTCTACACTACCGAGCTGTGTGCCTGGATCAGTCAATTTAGGCATTGACTCAGCAGGCTTAGCGTTCGCGTTCACAGCAGTTTTAGATTGCTCCATTTCTTGTAAATCTCCACGAGACATTGTTGAACTACTCCGATTAACCTATTTTAATCTATATTTATTTATAAATTAGTATTTTTAAGCACTCACAGGTTATTCAAGAAATTATTGAATACATCGAGTTTTTTCTCATCAAGTTCACCCTGAGTTACCAGAGTGTTGATTTGTTTGTAGGTTTTTTTAGCTAATGATTCACGAAGGATACCACCTTCCCAAATCCAATCTTTACCTTCCATGATGCCTTCAACAAAAGCATCTGGTGCTGAAGGATCAGCTACGATGTCAGCTGCAGTTGACAACATAAAGTCATCACCAACAACATTTACGCCTTCTCTCGTCTGTTTGAGTGAACCAATTCCTCTACTAGAAACACCCAACTTAACGCCTTCACTAATGAGGGACTCCGCAATCTTACCCATTGGAGTAGAAAGGATCTTAGCCTTACCGATGAAGTTTGTTCCATTCTCTTTGAGTGAAACAATTTTGTGACTGACGCGGTCCAAATTGACAGTCGGGCCATCTGGATGTCCGAGTTCTCCAAGAGCCCTCCCAGAATTTACGTGGTTTTCTGTGTATCTCTGGACTTCTCTTCTCAGAGTTTCCATTGGGTACATACGACCATTTCTGTTCTTAAGGTTTCCTTGGAGGAAAATACCCTCAATGAACATATTCTTCTTACCGTTGCGTTCTTCAACGATAAAATCAACTGTTTCGATTTCTTCTCTGATGAGTTTCATTGATTTAACCTGTGTAACCTACTTTAGCGGCTCTGGATGTGCCAGTTCCATATACAACATCATTTGGTTTTTTCTCAATATATTCAACTGTTCCTGAGGGAATGGTGATAAAACTTGTTGTAGCTGCACCTACCATTGTTGAGACTCCAATAGTAGCTGAGGAACCAGAAACATTAACTACTCTCAATACTGTAGCTTGTGCTAATGAACTAGCAGCCCCAAACGTAGTGGGGACCACAATCTCATTACCAATAATTAATGTCCTAGCCATTGTTAATCCCTAGTGTATGATTTTATTTATATTTACTCAACATCGAGATCGACACTGGTGTCAAACTCTGCCTCACCTTGTGGTTCGTCGAGATCAACATCGTTATCAAAAATAGATGTTGCTACTTGTGGTCTGATATCTTCAATCTTCGATGCTGTTTTTGCAAACAACATATCTTTGATAGCGTCACTGACCTGAGAAGGAGACTCGTCCTTCACTAACAGATCCATTAATTCTTCCATAATACTAATAATGTTTTAGTTATTTAGATATCACCACCCTTGGGAGTTTCGTCAGGTTCTGGTTCTGCAGGAACTGGGGGAGATTGAATTGCATTTGGAGCTCCACCCATTTGACCCATCTCCATATCCTGAACTTCGGCAGGATCAGGAATCTTACCATCCTTGATTTCCTCTTTAATCAGTTGATCCTGTTCCTTGATTTCAGCATCAGTCTGTCTGAGAACATTTCTTCTGACATAATCTTGTGAATAATACTTACCAATGAATGGTTCAACCAGAGTTGCTTGGTTAATTCTACTCTCAAGAAGTTCAGAGTCTTTCAGTTCAGCGAAGTGATTATCATATAGGAAGTCATACTGAATGTGGTCAGACATGTACTCCCAATCTTGAGGAGTGACTACGTTTTTAAGAAGAAGTTGAGTCTTCAACATATCATTAAACATAGAAGAGAATCTTTTTCTCATTCTTCCAACAAACTTGGAAAACTTGATTTCATCTCTTAAGATTTCAGAAGAACGACCTAACGAAAAACCACTGTCTCCTTGAAGTCTAGTTTCAGGAACATTCAATGCACGATAAAGTTTTTTCTGAAAGTAGTTAATATCAGTAATTTCACCAAGGTTCTGACCACCAGGAAGTGTAGAAATTTCAGTTCCTCTACCACCTTCACGTCTAGGAAGCCAGAAGTCTTCCATCATGGACATGTGTTTTTTATCATCACGAATCTCACCTGTATTTGCATCATAGACTAATTTATTTCTGTAACGCATCATAACATCACGAAGATATTGTTCTGCCTTAACTTTAGGAAGATTACCAACGTCAATGTAAAAGATTCTACGTTCTGGTGCTCTTGAAAGTCTATAGATGACTAAAGCATCCTCAATCATCATCAATTGATTGAGAGGTTTAATTGATTTGTGTAACCAAGAAAGTGTTGTTCCCTTATTTCTATCTACTAGACCAGAAGTACAATAGGTGACAGAATCGCGAGTCATTTTGATTCCTTTACTACTACCACCAGTAAAGGAATTTGCAATAGCACCCGATTGTGAATTACCAGGAGTATAGATAAAATACTCTTCTAACTCTGGAAAATTATAATTTTGTGGATTATCTCTACCTCCGCCAGCGACTCTTTCAAGATTACTGAGTGCATCCTTTGGGGATTTCTTTATTTGACGAACATATCGCATCTTAGACGAATCGATATATCTTAGTTCTTGAATACCATTTTCTGGTTTCTTTTGATCAATAACTTTATTATAATAAAGTCTCCCATCAATATACCAATTTCGGAAAATTTCATGAGCCTTCTTGTCAAAATCAAGAAGTTCAAGAATATATTTAAACTCTTCTCTTACAATTTTTTTAATACCATCACTGGCATTGAGATTTTGAAGATCAATAGATATGGGGCTATCATTAGTATCAGAAACAATAGCTTCGTTTACAATATCTTCGATCGCACCGTCACACTCAGGGTAGAGTGCCATTGAACGATATCTACGAATGAGGTCGTTCTCGTTTTTATATACTCCTTCAATATCTACATACGAACCATAAAACCCCGACGAGACATAGTGTTCCGAACCATCGTTGTTAGACGGTGGTACTGGAGACACCAATCCAGCTGGGGTCTTTTCGCCATTTTCAATTGAGAAACCAAATAATCTCGCCATTTCAAGTAAATACTAGGAGTGGACTCCTAGTATTTATATCTTGATTATATCAGTCTTCAAGAGTAGCTGCGGTCTCTGTATCAACTGTCTCATCATATTGACCATCAGCTGAGTCATCCGTCTCACCAACAGTGAAGTACTGAACTTGGAAAGTTACAGAGAATTCTTCAACAGTATCAGCGTTATCATAACTAAGTTCGATAGCTGAGATCTCAGAAGGCCAAATGTCATAGAACTTATAGGTTCTCAGAACTGAAGTTACATTGCCAGCATTCTTTTCTGAGAAAGCTTTCTTACCACGACCAAGTTGCTTAACGAAAGCATTGGTCATGTACGAAGTTGGGTTAGTAACGCCAGTTGCATCATGCAAGTTGGACAACTTATCAGCCCATTTCTCGAAAGCTGTTCTGATAGTGAAATCCTCATCGTTGATGACAGTGATTGTCCATTCAGCGAATGTTCTGTCACCAGCGACTTTCAGAGTTCTACCTCTAAAAGGAACACTAACAGGAGACACAGATGAAGCAGGTAGTTGAGCTGCTTTACACAGAAACTTGAAAGTGTTCTGATAATCTGCTACCCAAGTTTTACTGTCAACAGCACCTGGGAATGAGGGAATAGATACCTCAAACAGATTGGGGCGGGCACCCCCGCCCGCCAGGGTTGATTTGAATTGAGATAATGTCTTAGTAGCCATTTTTTGTTTTCTCCTTTTTTATTTTGAAATTAATAGATCAAACAGTACCAACAACTTCACTGAAGTCAACACCAGATCTGGTGGCAACAAAAGTGAGTGTGACATAGTTAATTGATTTTGTAGGTTTCAGGAAAATGTCTGCTCTAAATTCATTGTTATCAATAATATCGGGAGTGTTATTTGTGTCATCACACTTCACAACGAAGTCAAAAATTCCTCTCTTAGCCTGAACATCACGGAGAAAAGGTTCAATAGCGTTAACGAAGTTGGCTCTTGTTGTTGAGTCGTTAAGCTCAAACAGTTGAGCGTCAGCGGCTGATTCAATAGCTTGTTCAACTGTAAGAAATAGTCTTCTTACGTTGATTCTATCAAACGCGGAAGAGTATCCAAGAGCCGTTTTGTCACCAAATAGAATGATACCCAATCCTTTCTTGTTGATGATAGGATTGATTCTTGATCCATAGAGTTGATCTCTATGTGATTTGCTTGGGTTGTAAGCCAGTTTGATAGCGTCGTTGATTGTACCTCTTTGAGCTCCAGCTGGAGAGAACCAAGGGAAAGATTCAATTTCAGTTCTGACCATTGTTCCAGCAATGTCTCCATTACAAGGAACATAAACAAAAGAGTTATTGAAACGATCATAAACATACTTCCAACCAGTATCAAATACTGCGTAAGAAGAAGAACTCAGAGGAGAATAATAATTCAAGATATTACTGAGTTTAACTTCATCAGTTGAACTATTAATAACATCACTTCTATGTGGAGAGATAACAGCCATACAATCCTTTCTAGCTTCAGCTATTGCAATCAATTGATTAGCCTTAGCTTGTGAGAGGAGTTTGTCACCTAAACCAGGACCCATCAGAAGGAAGTTAACCTCAACATCTGCGTCATTAGCAAAGATTTGATATGAAGTTTGAAGACCTCCCAAAGTAGCTGCATGTCCACCAGATGTTGAATAGTCAACACCACCAGAAAGTGCATAGGACTTATTACCAATGGCTGAGAAGACAACACCTTGTGCGTCTTGACCCCATTGACCTGCACCAACGGTATTAGGTACGGTATTGGAACTAAATCCACCTGGAGCTGGTGATGTTCCCCAGAATGCGTCAGCTGCATTTGATGGACTATATCCAGCAAAGATATAATTAGAACCATTGGTGAGATAGTCCTTATAATATGTCTTAGTGGGTGCTTCACCATCAGCGGTGGCATCCTTAGCCTTAGAAAGGAAGGTATGTTTCTCAAGGATATTACCTTGAATACCAGTTACGGAACCGCTATCATCAACAACTACAATGTGAAGTGAGTCATTTCCACCACTTCTTGAATCTGAGAAATTAGAATCAACTGGTTTGCCAGCAATTGTATTCCAAAAAATTGGAGTGTTTAGTCCAAGGGTTTGTTGATCATACCAATCAACCGCGGTCGATGGTGAAATAGAGTATCCAGTTGATACACCAGCTGAATTCTTGAAATTCAATGTGCCACTAGCGGCAAATGATGAGAGTGTATTACCCTTACTATAATCAATATTAGTTACTGTTCCAGTTGAAGAAACTCTCTTGAGAATTTTAACATCAATAGATTGTGAGGTTCCAACAGCGGTAGTAATACCTGTAACAATACCTTCAACATATCCAGTAAAATCACTAGTTGTGCCAGCTCCAGCAATAGTTCCAGTAACCGCAGCTGTGACAGCTGTACCAACAATAACTTTGAGATTGTCTGTAGGACCGACTCCTGTTGTGGTAAGACCCAGTGTCTGATCAGCTTGATTGTCAATGAAACAGACTTTTAGTCCATTACCCCATTGACCAGGGTTCTTAGCCGCCCAGGTAAAATCAGATGAGGTACTGAAATTCTCTTCGTAGTCATCCGTATTTTTGATCTTAAGATCAGAGTCTGTTCCCAGTCCAACACCAGCATTGGCATTGACTAACGTAGTTCCATCTGTTCTTATTACTTTCAGGACTCCACCATATGAAAGATATGAAGAAGCTGTCATCCAATACTCATACTGTCTATCAGTTGACAGTGGTGATCCGAATGATTCTAGAAGTTGGGCCTGATTAACAACCTCAATTGGTTCGTCTACAGGACCGAGTTGGAAGGGACCAGCGATAGCACCAATATTGTTTACAACATTGTCAACTCTTCCCACTGTTAAGTCAATCTCTCTGACAAGAATGCCTGGAGATAATTGAGGAGTAGCCATTTTTTCTCCTTTGAATTACTCATGTTTAACTAAAAAATATTTAGGTTTATGAGTATTTTCAGAGGGTAAAACAGGACGAAAACTACCAATCTGGGTATTTCCAATCACTCATGGGATTCTTCTTCTTTCGATCTTCTATAACTTTTTTCACTGTACAGTTTTTACAGATATATGAGTAAGATGAAGCTACAGCTCCTTTATCTTTCCTTGTTCTATAAAAATCATCAACTAAATTTTTTACTTCGCCACAGAATCTACACCTTCTATCGGAGAGGAGTAAATGACCTAGTTTGAATTGTCCATCTAAATCCATGGTTTAGTATTTCCACATGTATTCCATTCCTCCCCCCTGGTCTCCGTATTCATCGGTAAACCACCTGTCTCCGTCTGCATCCACAAAACTAGTATCATCAAGTCCATCATTAATGAAACCGAAGGGTGCCATATCCTGCTCGATTTGATTCTTTTGTTCCTCGTATAATCGTTTTCTAACATCTTGATCTGTAAGTTCTTTGAAGTAATCTTGAGCTACCAACCAGGCATAAATGACAAGACACATGGCCAGGTCATCATTACATCCTTCTTCTGCCTCAAATGAATTGTGTTTTGAAATGAAGGTAGTGAGTTCTGAAATAATCTCATAGTCATTGAAGATGAGTTTGTCCTCTTCAATCATTGTCTTGAGATTGAGTGACCCAATCTTTTTGACAGTCTTAGACATCTTAACACCCAATTGTGTCTTCTGACCAGAGAAACCTTGTCCTACAATCTGACCAGCACGACCTCTCATAGAACACATTAACAGGTTCTGATATTCAAGGTCATATTGTAGGATACTTGCTACCTGATCACCAACATCATTTACTTCGCATAGAATGAAAGCTTCATTATAACTTTTAGCTATATCATAGATCACACTTGGGAACAACATCGGTTTTATAGTATTGTCCCTATACTTCGCTACAACCTTATGGGGGAAAGTTGTTATGTCAACAACAACAAAAGCAGAGTAATCGTTACCAACACCCCGTGCAACGTCAACAGACATGGCGTAATCGTGTTCTTTTTGTGGTACTTCATGAATATCTAATCCTGCATTTGATTTGATTGGTTTGTCAAATACTAAAGATTTCAACTTACTAGGTGCAACTAGTGTATCAACAGAACCAAGGAATTCACACTCAAACTCAATCTTAAATTGTTGTTCTGATGTGTTGGCAATAGTCTGTTCTTTCCAAACAGCATCTCTACCAGGGACTTCTGACCAGTGAACATCAGTTGGTACATATTCATTTCTCTTTTTTTCCGCATCTGTCCACATACGGTAGAAATGATTCATACCATGTGGGGTAGAGACTATGATGACTTTTGTGCTTTTACCAGAAGTAATAGTAGGATAAACAGATGCAAAGAACGCGTCTGCAATATGGTTTGGAACGAAAGCGAATTCGTCAAGGAATAGGATGTTAAACGACATACCTCGGACAGCACTCGCAGATGTAGAAGCTGCCAATATCTTACTGCCATTTTCTAACTCTATGTTTCCTTTGTTCCATACCAGGATACCCTGTTGCATCCATTTAGGTAAGTTCTCGTATGCAGTTGCTAACCTTGCTAAGAGTTCTCTTGCAGTTGTAGCTTTGTTGGCCAAAATACCGATGTTTACACTATCGTTGAAGATGGCATAGTGAAGAAGGTAAGACACACATGTCGTGGACTTACCTGTCTGTCGTGGCATTTTACAGATATTAAATCTGTGGTTGTGGAAATTGTTGATTAACTTCTCTTGAAAATCATAAGTCTTGAATGGTTGAAGACCATGGTCCAGGGTCACAATCTGGACATAGTTCTGTGCAAAATACACAGGGTCATCCTTACATTTGATATACTCCTCAATCTGTTCTTGTGTGAACTCAATAGGGGTATTAGCCTTCTTTAGAAGGGGATTACCCAAATAAACATCATTACTCATAAATTACCTCAACAATTCCAAGCTCTCAGTGATTTATTGATTCTTGAATCTGGATCGTTTGCTGTCTTAGCAGAAGTCAGTTTCTTTTTCATACCTTTCATCCTTGCACAGAATGAAGCTCTTCTCTTATTTCCAGGTTTCTTGGAAGGAGCTTTCAGGTCAGAACCTGGATTATCTCTTTCATAAGACTTACGACCCTTCTCATTCAAACCACCTGAAGAGTTCTTACCAGACTTTTTTGTCCAGGCTGCACCCTCCCCAATTTCAAATCCTTCTTTCTTCATCTTTTCACGTTTTGCCTTAGCCTTAGCAAGAAGTCTATCTCTAGCTGAATCTCTTTCTTTCTTAGGGATGTCAATATTTGTCAGAGCATCAACCTTCTGATCTACATCACCAGGGGCATAACCTTCACCCATTGGTTTGACATAGTTCTTATCAGGACCAGGTTTGGCTGTATCACCACCCTGTCGTCCAATCATTATTAACGATTCGCCAGGTTGTCTTGGAGCCAGGTCAAATCTTTGAACCATACATCCAGGATAGACTTTTTCTAGAGCCGCAGAAACTTCCTGTCTCGTTGGTTTTCTAACCTCTGGGAAAAACATCTTCATCATCATAAACTTGGCTCTCCAAGTAAAACTAACGAGATAAACGTTACCGTTCTCATTAACTCTTACTGCCTCATCAATGGACTCCTCTTCGACCGAAGATGAGTTGGTCAATCTCTCAAGGACTCTAGTTTTCTCATCAACTACTTCAACTTCTTCTTTCTTGACACAGTTTGGATATCTTTTACCAAACATAGTCTTCATACCTTTCTTCTCATATCCCTTCCAACATGCCTCGTCAATAATCTCAACCTCATATCCGGCGTATTTCAGAGCTGCAATTTGAGTTTCTGTCAGTTCTGGGAGGTCATAGAAACCTTCCATTTCCTCTTTCTTGGTTGAGTTACCCCAGTTGGCTGCACCCTTCTTACGACACTTCACCAATGCACCGGAGGCATAAGCTGAAGGCCATACAGAATAACGAGACTTTACCTTATGGTAACAGGCATCTTTAGACCCACTACCTTTACCTTTTTTATCTGAAGCTTCGTTAAAGGTTTCTTCTTTCATTTTCTTCTTAGGTTTATCAGTAGAAACATAGGTTGGTTTGGCTGCTCCAGACTTTTGTTGTTGTCCGGGATCTTGTCTTGATTTTCTTGTGTCAGCAGAACGAAGTTCTTTCTTCGACATACTGGCTTTCTTGGCCGAGGAGTAACACTTAGGTGTTCCCTTTTCACCGGGTTCATTAGCACAAGGGGAACCATCAGATTGGACCCAACCTGGTTTACCATCTTTTGATTTAGATTTACCAAACCAATCCCTAAGTCCCTCTTCGTTAATCATCGCAAATAAAGAGTTTCTTTTATTTATTCACATCAAGTGTTGATGGATGTTCTGATCGACTTAAATGTTGTGGAGTTGGTTGATGACGGTGTAACTAAGAGTCTCACATTTCCACTAGAGATGTCACTATCAAAAGATGCCAGAGAATCTCCACTCTTTATAATTGCATATTCAGTATTGAAAGTTGAGGATCCATTGTGTACAATAATAAACTCTACAGTATGGTAACTACTCCCACTGGTCACTTGAAGTTGATATTTTACTGAACGGAATTGATGTATATCAAATACATCCATGACAACTTGAGAAGATGAAGTTGTAGTTAGACTCGATACGGTAATGTTTTGAAAATTCTTTTGACTAATTAAATGTGGCATTAGGATGCAGTCTCCAAAACACTAAGAATTAGTTTTAAACTGCTATTGGCACTCGCTACAATTTTTATCGAATCACTAGTCTCAAGAACTAACTTTCCGTCTAGGGGAATATATGCATCATTTGGGGGAACTGTTACGTCTTTTACAATCTCAGTTGTGGTAGAACTTCTAACGTGAGACATTGTAAAAGTAGCAGCACTAGTCGTCACATTTGTAATGTGAGCATACAACACGATTGCAGTATAACCTGTTGGTGCAGTGTATGGTGTAGAATCACTATCAGTGATATCTAGAGTAACTGTTTGAAATCTATTAAGTGCTAATTGTGCCATTTAACTAAGTGCTAGGATGAAAGGTGTTACCTCAGAGAACAGACTCTTTGAGAATGCTCTACCACTAATTGTACCAGTGTTTTGATTAATTTGTAAGTCATCACCAATCCTGAAGTTTCCTGCTTGATCAGTGCTGGTGTAGATTACTCTACCACCATTCTCAGTCAAAACTTCATTTGCTTGAATTGTAACACCGCCTCTTTTTGGAGTAGCTGTAGTGATATCATTTCCAGATCCAATATATTCAAAAGTGTGGGAACTTGCAATAATCTTACTTTGTTGAAAGAAAAATACTGTAGATCCAACACCCACTGTATTGATTAGGTTTTCATCAAGTGTTAATGTAGTAATTCCAGATACGATAGGTGTGGCACTATTTATTGTATAGTAAGTATCCGTCATATTGGCAGTTGCTGCAGCATTACTTCCACCACCACCAGAAATAGTAACTGAAGGTGTTGATTCATATTGACTTCCACTACTGATGATTGAAATTGAAACGACAGCACCACCTTCAAGAGTAGCGAATGCAGTTGATGTTTCACCACTCGGACCAGTAGGAGCTGCGATAGTTATAGTTGGAGTAGAAGTATAACCACTTCCACCATTAGTGACTGTGATTGTTTCTACAGACTTATAGAGTTGATCAAAATAAACAATCTGTCCATCATAGGGACGTGTCTGTCCAGTTCCAACATTGATAGTTACATTATCTTGTGACGCGGCCGCAGAAGTTGTGACAGTGCCAATAAATTGTTCAGAACCTTTACCATTAGCAACTAAACCGAAGGTTCCAAAACTACAATTACTATTAGCAACATCAGCTTGACCACCTTTGTGGACAGTTATTGCTTTATCACAACAAATAGTAAATACTGACACTAACTGAGCATATCCTTCATTTGTTACAGCAACACCGACACCACCTTGATTGTATTGAGTGAAGGCGTCAACATTCATTGACTTAGTCTTGACTGCTTTATCTCCATCAACTCTAATACCAGTTCCAGTAGTGGTATCACTAGTACAGTTCTGAATATACGGACCTTTCCATTTACCACCACCAACATTGGTAGCACCAGATGTTGGAAACGCGACCGCAGCTGCAGGAGCAGTATGACCAGAGAAAGTCATGTTTGCCAGTTTACATCCTTTATTAACATGGAACAAATCTTGTGTGGCGTTACTTGGCAATACCTTACAACTTCTCAGATCATCACCAACAACCGCTACAAATGCAGGAACAACGATTGGATTACTCTCAACATAGTTACCCGAAAGTACTTTAATAACAGATCCAGATTGAGCAATACCAACAGCACTTGCGATGGTTAGTTTAGCATTATCAATCGATGTTCCATTATTAGTATCATTACCATCTTTAGCGACATAAAAGACATTTGGTGCTGAGTTAATTCCAGTAGCACCAGCATTGATGGTTACATTGTCACCAATAAAAATATCAGAATTTGTAATAGTAACAATACCTGATGTTATGGTATTATTATCACCATCTATGGTAACAGATGCAGTACCAATGGTAAGGATTCCAGTAATTCTCGCATCACCTCTCACCAAAAGGGCAGTTGTCGCTGTTCCTGTATTAACTTCGAGACCACTTCTGAATGTTGAAATACCGAGAGAATCTACATGTTTTACATCATTATATGTAATTGTTCCAGCAACATTCACATTTGTGAAGTTACCAGTTGTCATCGTTATGGCGATACCACTGATGAAACTAGTTTGTGCTATTCCTGCACCACCACTTAATGCAGTACTAGCAATACCAACCCATTTGGAGTTAGCCTGGTCGTAAATCAGTAATTTGTTATTTCCTTCAGTCTGGTCAAAAGAAACATCATCAAGATCCTTAATAAATCCCGCTCCACCACCACCCATAGTAGAGAGTTGAGTGGTTATTCTGGATAGGAATAATCTGTAATGACTAGACAGATCTTCTAGTGTTGCAAAATTTTGATTAATAGGTGTCAACGGGTCTATCTGACCACCAGCTCTTTCCTTTTCTTCTGGTGGTTCATTGAGGAGATAGTTCTCCTTCAGTTCAGTCTGTTCAGTCTTGATTAAGGAAGCGAGTTCAGTTAACTCTTTCAGTTCTTTTCTGAGAGATAAGATGTCACTATCAATCCTTGAAACATCTTCATCGTAATATTTTATCTCAGGTAGAGTATCGACAGTCTCCTTTAATTCAGTAAAGAACTTAAGAATAGACTCATCTGCCTTAACACTCTGTTCATTAATACTTTTGATCTCTTCCTGAAGAGACTGCTTGAGTTTATTCTGTTCACTAAGAATGGACTTCTTTAACTTTTTATCGTCATCCTTGGATATATGGTGTTGTTCCCAAATTCTACGAGAAACATCCTTAACTTCTTTTATTAGTTTATCTCTCGTCTCTCCAAGACTTGTGACAGTCTGTTCAAAATTCTCAGTAAGATTCTTTACATCTACCCTAAGTTCAAATTCTTTCTTCTCAAAATTGTCATTGAGTTCATTGACCTGATAATCAATCTTCTCTCTGATAACATCGAGATGCCCTTGAACCTTATTGAAGTCATCATCAATAAGACTAAAGGTTTTACCAATCCAAGAGAAATCTGGAACCTCCTGGACCTCCTGAATCCAATCGGGGAAGGTAGGAATTGATTCACTTACCTGTTCAATTCTTGATTTGAGTGACTCAAGATCCTCTTCATAGTATTTTATCTCTGGAAGAGACTTGAGTTCTTCCTTAATATCGGTAATTTTGTCATAAATTAAATTAATATCATGGTCATAGTACTTGACCGTAGGAATTTTGGACTCAATTTCAGATAATTTACCTTCAAATTCTTCATTTTGAACACTCAAGACATCAATTTTGTCTGTCTTTGCGTAATTTCCTTGAATTTGTTCAATTTGAGCACAAATATCCTCTAATTGCTCATCATAATACTTAATTTCTGGTATTTTTGGAATATCTTTTCTTACATCATTGACCAAACGGACCAATTCCGACCATTCTGGAACCTGAACAACGTCAGTTACTTCTAAAAATGACTCTCCATCAGAATTTTCGATGGTCTGGGTCTCTTCTTCTACATTTTCTCCAAGAAAATCTTCAACTGAAGGTAGATTTTCTTCTTTAAAATCCCCCAATGACGGCAAATCATCAGAATTTCCGATGAAATCCTTATATGAGGGTAAATTATTATTATCTCTCGACATGTCAGTTGTATTAGTAAGAATACTTTGGGATTTCTCTCCCATTCTTACTATTTATCATTATTGCCTTTCTTTAATAATTTCTGAAGCTCAGCTGTTGAACCAACAAAAAGTGCATTGTTGACAGTGGTTGGACCTTTGGTATCTTTCTCTTCTTCTACATCCTTGAGTTTCTGTTGCAATGTTAGAAGTTTATCAGTCGCATCAGCAACATTTTTGATTAACTGACCAGCGACTTCGTAAGCTCTTGGCATCTCACTTTCTTGAGCTAGTTCAAGGATACCATCGATGGCTTCCTGTCCTTTCTCAATGATTGAATAGAGATTACCCCTGGTATATTCATAATCTCTTCTGATGTCCTCTTGACCCGACTTTATCTTATTAATCTTAGTGTTTGTATCAACCTTTTGTACCTCTACCTCAACCGATTCGACGTTAAATGTTTCGTCGAGATTTTCATACTTATCAGACATAAATTAACCTCAGAAAACATTACCGTCAAAACCAAAGTCATCACCAATCTCAATAAGATTAGCATCATTGGCTGTGATTGTAGCGACTCCAGAACCAAGAACATGTTCTACAGCTGTCGAGGTATCTTGACCTCTCTTGACTGTCAAATTATTACCAGAAACTTTTTCAATATACATTTCCTCTTTTCCGATTTGAATATATGTTGCTGCTGAAAGTTGAGATGCATCTGTTACACTGATAATTTTTTCTGTCTCGTCAACATCCTCGGCAATGGTGGTAACATAACTGTCATCATAATCCTGGACAGCTCTTGGTACAACTCTGTATGTGAGATCTCTTTCTGGATTTCTGAGACCTGGACCAGAGGAACCAGCAACATAACCAACAGTAACCTTTCTGATAATATCGCCTGAGACATCGGACAGAGGACCAAAGAGGAATGTCTTAGCTGTAAATGTCAAAGTATATACGAGAGCCCTTCTTGTCTCAAAGTTACCCTCATAATCATCTTCCATAGAGATTCCCTCAAGTTGAATAGGGATATCTCTTTTTTCCTTGAAGTCACCAAGGAAATTTATTGGTAAATTATAAGATGGTTGGAAGTAGGGTAATATTTGTTCTACAATCTGTAACATGTCATCATTCAGTTTTGTCATAACTGACAACTGAATAGTCATGTTGTATGGGACAGGAACATATCCTTTTTTAATCTCACTTCCAGTGGAATTCTTGACTACAAACTGTTGTGTCTGAGTTGACTTTCTTGTGGGGTCATACTGGAGGTCAGTGAACTCAAATGACATTCTCGGAAGAGACATCTGAGTTGATTTATTTAAGTTTGCTTGCTGTTCAATCCTTGCAAGAAACTTCTGAGTAGGACCATATGCCAATGGAACCTTGAGAGTGCTGATTTGATTATCAGACTCATTTTTATGTTGAATTTCAATTCCATTAAACATGGATCCAAATCCGATGATTACGGATCTGAAGATTTCATTATAGAAATACTCAAACATCAGTCTAGTCTTTATTTGTTACTATTTAGATTAAGGCATCCCGAATGGATTGGTGGAACTAAAATCAACAATCTTATCTGCCTCAAATTCAATGTTATCGTTATCAGCAAAAGTATCAACTATATCATCTTCATTGACAACTCTTACAACATATGAGGCTCCAGATTCATCACCAACAATTCTTTCACCGAGTGTGAAGTCACCTGTGATATTGGAAAGCTCTAGAGTATTTGTTTCTGAATTCCAAATCTTGACTCTACCCGTAACACCAGATGTAGAACCTGTTATTGTTTCATTGAAGATGAATGTTCCAGAACCACTATTTGAATTATCACCACCACCAATTGTTACTTCTGGTGTCAGAACATATCCAGAACCACCACCTCTTTGATTACCTGACAGTGTTGCACTAGAGACTGTTCCTGCCATCGATACTATAGTAGTTGCAGTTGCTGTATGGACACCAACAATTTCTTGATTATAATTCTTCTCACTAGTATCATTACTGATCGTCACTGTTGGCGGGCTCAAATATCCACCACCACCATAAGTGATAGAGATACCAGTGACAATACCACAGTTCTGAATACCAACCTCAATTGTCGTCGTTGCAATTCCGGTGTTGGTTGTGGTTTCACTGATAAACAGAGTAGAAGCACCAATACCAATTATATGAGTAGGATCTGGGAAGATTTGAACCTCTGGAAGGTGAGAACTATATCCAGTTCCAAGTCTGACTCTGTCACCTACAATCATGTTGGTAGTATTGATTCCAGTGATGACTGTTGATCCAATACCAATCGATCCCGTTGTATTGATTGAGTTAAATCTTATCGTTGCGATACCAGTTGCTGTGAACTGTGTAGTAACACCAGTTGGGGCCTCAATAGTAACAGTAGGAGTAGATTGATAACCAAATCCACTATTACCAATAGAGAGTGTTGTTACTGTACCAGCAACAGATACTGTAGCCGTTGCTGTGGATTGAACTGGTGAGGGGTTTCCAGAGAAACTGATAGTAGGTGCAACAGTATAACCAGCACCAATGGTAGCTGAAGTTCCGACAGCCCAAGGATCTGATGGGTTGAATGAGATTGCAGTGACAACACCTGTGATTGGGTGAATCGTAACGATACCAACAGCCTGTACTGTTGGTGGAACCATCGAACCAGAAGTGGTGATTGCCACTGTTGGTGCTGTTGTGTATGCTCTACCTGTTGTTGTGAAGGCAACTGAACTCGAATTAATCGAAGAACCAGCGATACCTATTGTAGCTGAAGCTATTGATGTTCCAGGGTGTGATATTGTTACCGTTGGAGTTGAGGTATAGAACTTACCCTCTGTAGTGATTGCAAGACTTTTTACCGTTCCTCCATACAAACTGAAGTCGTCAATAGTAGCTGCACCAAGAGCTCCATTTCCAGTTCCAGTTGGAGCAGAGAATGTGACAGTTGGAGATGTCTTATAGAAGACACCACCAGTTGTTCCATGTGGGAATAGATAAGCCGAAGACCCAATACTGATTGGTGCAGAGATAATACTCACACCAGCTCCAACTCCTGATGGAACCGCCAGAATAGATGTCGCAGCTGCTCCGACATGTTTTGGTGTAGAGATACCAACAGATGGACTACTGATATATCCACTACCACCATTAGTGATAGTGACAAGTTTAACGGAACCAGTTGTACTGATACCTGCTGTGGCAATAGCCCCAGATCCAGTATATCCTTTTGGAGTTTCAAATGTAATCTTAGGTGCTACAGTATATCCACAACCACTATTGGTTATCAAGATATCCATAACCTTACCAACTTTATCACCATCACAACCAACATATTCAGTAGTAATTGTCGCAATACCAGTGACAGTCTCACCTCCAGATGGAGCTGAACTGAAAGCTACAATAGGTGCAATATTGTAGTTATTACCCATATTGGTGATGGATATTTGATTTACCGACCCACCAGAACAAAGGGTAGCTGTAGCTAAAGCAGTATCCGCAACACCAACAAGAACTAAAGTCTTAGTGAAACCAGTACTAATTTCTATGACTTCATCATCAACATCTTCAATACCAGTGTCTATGACCTCATCCTCATATCTGAAGAGTTCACATCTCAGTTGATAAACATAGTTCTTCTCTAATTGATAGAAGGGTTGTTCGTGTTCGACATACTTAATCTCAAAAAGTTTATCACCAAGTGGGAACCAAATAAGGTCACCCTCTCTTGGTCTATGAGTGGCACCCTTTACATTGGGAATGTCCTTCATAAAGGGTGAGATGTAATCTGAGAATCTTTCTCTAGAGATAACTAATGTCAGGTCATCTTTCTCTTGAATACCAAACTTAGAAAGAATTGTTCCCTGTCCACCAAATCCTTCATAACTATCCACATATGCTTCAAGTGGATAGGCATGTTCAAACTTCGATTCGATAACCTCCTTGATTATCTTTTTCTCAGTCGCATACTGTCTTGGGAGGTAGTACACTTCTACCCCATACATTTTAAGTTGTTCGTTTACTAGGTCCTGAACTAAATTCTGCTCGTTCTTGGAACCATTTAGGAAATATGGATTAAGCATAACATTTTACCCGATAAGATCAAGAGGTGGAATCTCATATGTGGACATCATCTTCTCCTCAATCTTATCAAGTTCAGCTTGTGCATCGTCATAGATTTGTCTTCCGTTAAACTCAATACCACCAGGTAGTTTTACACCCTGGAATTTGATCAAGTTTTGACCCCATTGTTTTTTAATTAGAGATGTTAGATACTTCTTCAAGAATGGATCATTAAATACACCAGTAGCTTCATTAGGATTGAGAACCTTCCAACAATCGATAACAAGATAATCACCAACAATTAAATCATCATATGATACATCAAGATACATCCTATCTTGTCTTTGGTTAAATCTGATTGCCTTATGTGTGTTTAATAGGAAATTTAATGTCTCAAGATAAGACATTGACATTGAATATGACAGAATGTCCTGTGTTCCCCAGTAGTGAACATCATTCAGAAACATCTGATACTTTAAACTGAACATGTTTCTGGTACTAACACCCATTAATGCATCCCACTGATATACCTTATTGATTCCAATTACATCCTTAGGAATCTCAAGATAATTACTATTTTCATAATATGTAAATGTTGTTGTAGTTCCTACAATATCACTTGTTACTGATGTTGATGCCATTCCAACTGATCCCCTACCACTTGGGGCTCCAGGTGGAACAGCTTGTGCTCTATCTTTATCTGCCTGAGTTATTTCATATTTTAAAAATGTCTGAATTACTCCATCAAAATGTCTTTGTTGAAACATTTGAATAGCGTCATCAAGTAAATCTTGGACCTGCTCATCGGCAACATTAATTTCAACTACAGGGGCACCCAACTGCCTCAGGCAGTAATCAATTAGTTCTTGTCTAGAAGAGGGCTGCGCCATTTATATACTATAACTTTTTATTATTTAGGGAGCGGCGGAGATACCAGATATGACCGTAACATTACCCTCAGCTAGTCTATAAACGGTTGTACCAGAGCTTACCAACACATCCCATACATATCTACCATTTCTCAAAACTCTCGTCTCTGACTTCCCTAGAGTAATCTTAAACTCACCATCAAAAGCACTTGTAAATCCTACACTGAATGTGGAAGTGGCTGACATACTAGAACCAATTGACACAGACTTTGTCATCTGTGAAGAACCAGTCCACCCCTCAAAGTTAAAGTTTGTCTTACTTGGTCTGATTACCCTAAAGGTGGAAGTAAAATCAGAACCAGCATTGATAACCAAATTAACTCCATACGCAGATGCATTGGAATCAGGGTTGAAAGTGATTGTATTATTGGCCATTTGTTAGTTGTTGTAACATACGTTTAATATCACCAATGTCAGATTCAAGTTTATCAATCCTCTCCTTTTCGGAGAGGAGTTTATCTCTGTTGGATACATATGATTCATAATCATTGGATCTATTGTTGATAATAGACCCTGTTTCACTGTCACGGAATAGACCCGATTGACCCTTTACTGGAATGAGTGTCATGCTAAACCTAATGCTCTAAAGTTTTTGATGAAAGGTGGTTGTGCTTGATTAGTTGATGTACCAATCAATTTGATTCTAAAGGATGAGAATAATGGGAGATTGTCAATCGAGAACTTGAGTTCCCTATACAGACTCAATGGAGCATTTGGATTGTGATCATTAGTCTTAGGTGTTCTGACATCAGTGCTACCATTACTCTTGGCAGGATTGGTTGTAGAACCATTTGGTAGGAAATTATTAGTTCCTGGGAATGGTATGAAAATAGCATCTTCCAACTTTTCTTGATCGAGAGCGTAGAAGGCTCTGATGTCAGAATTTTCTGTCAGATAAGCGTCTAGAAGAACTTGGATAGAAGTTCCAGGATTTTCAAGTCTAACATTT
>Ga0181406_1000127_pt1 | contig 27897 bp, 60 predicted proteins | sample 29SPOviralmetaG_FD_130135 | JGI IMG/M metagenome (GOLD analysis project Ga0181406, IMG submission 130135) | Marine viral communities from the oligotrophic San Pedro Time Series (SPOT) site, San Pedro Channel, CA, USA - 29 SPOT_SRF_2011-12-20 | ecosystem: Environmental > Aquatic > Marine > Strait... | reverse complement strand
TTATATATGAGAGAGAGAGAGTATATAGTGTTTGCGATAACTTTATAAGGGTTTTTTTAGGGTATTTAAGGTTTTCGCAAGGTTTATAAGGGTTTTTTAAGGGTATATATAGTTTTCGCAAGGCTTATATACTGGTTTTTTGGGTACTTAAACTTTGCGAAAGGTTTATATTAAAAAAAAGGAGAGAACGCGAGTCAGCAAAGTATATATACTAGGTTTCATGTCGGATTTGGGGCTTAAGGTTTTATCGACGCTTGCGAGCGGGAAAGAGAAAAGACTATAAGGGGCCGAGTCTGATAGACAAACGGGGCCGGAAGACACCCGCCAAGTATTTCGGGGGGTATTTAACCTTTGCGAAAAGACTATAAGGTATGTATTATTCATATACTAAGTGTAGTTTTTACACCTAGTATCCAACATCTCCATAGGTGCAGAAAAAACACCAAGTCGCCGCCCCCGTGAAATCGGACCCGAAACTAACCCCCTTATATACTTTGGCCCCCGAACATCTCCCGCAAATCATCTCCGTTAAGTGAAAGATAGGGCGGACGGACCCCCGGAAGCATGCACCTATTAAGCGGGGTTTTGTCATGGAAAAAACCATCCTTCATAAATGGCCCCTCTTCATAAATCACGTTCATTAAGCCGCCCCCCAAATCGTCGCCCCGTCAGCGTGACCGATGAAGCCGAAAAGTCCCGCCCTAGCATCCTTCAAAGCCGCGAAAATCGGACCTATCGGCCTAAAACCGGGGTGGTTGTCTTGTGTGTGCCTGTAATCAATGACCCACTCGGCGCGCTTTCGGCGGTTGATATGTTGCCTCTGAATCCGAAATTCGATTCCCTCAATAACTGCCCGATAATCTCCGGCGGTTTCCTTCTCAAATTCTACATGGTCGAAGTTGCCTAGGTAGTCGGCATAATCTCCGCCCATGCTGCCGTTCGCTCTAGCGGATGCCATAGCGATGCGGGTTAGTCTGCGTTGGTGCGCGTCGTTCTGCATATTACTTGAGGTGGGCCTATGCACTTAAAGGTTGGGTTCACTAAGTAACTTTTTTACACCACTATATAAACCAACCAAAGCCTTATAGACTGCCAGCCCATGAGGGGCAGGTTTACTTTCTACACTTAGTGTCGTAAGATATATAAGGCTTGCATGAGATTTCTGATACTTAAGTGAGATGGAGGGAAAAACCGTGATACTGCGAGCAAGTGCCAACAAATGACGCTTTGAGGCCGGCCCAGAAGCCCAAAATCCCGTATTTCTGAAAACCGTGATACTGCGACGATGTAGATTTTACACCGAGTATATAACCTTTACCCCTCAAAAATGTTCGTTTCGACTATATAAACCTTACGACACCTAGTGTATTTTATGCACCAATTCGCCCCCGCGCGCAAAGTCCAAACCAGAACGAAACCAAGTATATAATACTTGTGATTGGAGGCCAAAATCGCAAGGTTCATAAAGGTGGTTGCGCGTGATGATAATATGCGAGAACACAGAACACCGACCGCCCAAATAGGGTTAATAATTTGCTACGGGGAAAAGAACGTCCTACAGTCGTGTGGTTTCAAGTGGTGGCGAGATGTAGACCACATAAATGAAATCAAGGCTGGAAAGAGTAAGAAGTTTGATGTGCCTGAATATTGGGAGGTCAGAACGGATGAAGCAGTCAGCGACGACGAATTGAGATTAATAATTGAACAACCCCCGTGCGTTTGGTGTAGGGAAACCCAAGAATACGTCCCATGCACCTTAGAAGAATCACAAGCCAATGTGGAAGGCTTCGACTATCGGTCCCCGAATCCATTCAAGACTAACCCACGGTCCACCCGCGATATTATGCGGTTTAGATTACAACAAAGACTCAAGCGACAAGCGAAAATTCAAGAAGCCCTAGGAAACAAGGGCCATAAGGCTTGCAGAATGAAAGCGTGCAACGGACGCGCACATAAGGCACACATCGACCCCGCAACAGGCAAACCGGAAAAATGTCCGGTCATGTCGGGATTGGGGAAAAAGGGCGGCAAGGGCGGAACCGGCGCGAGCAAGGCCCGCAAGGGGGCCAAGAATGGACGGTCGAAGGGAGGCCCTAAAAAGAGGAGGCAAACCGCCGCCCGCCTCAAATCCGGCGAAATCAAGATTCAAACCGGACCAGTCGAAACCCGCGACCCGTTCGACTACTACCGCAAGAACCTAGACAAGGGGGCGAGCCAATGAAGAAAATGACGCGACAAGAATTTGGGGAATGGATTAGAGATAAGGAACAGTTCCCCGAAATGGCCGGAGTGACGGAATTTGAAATTGATACCGCGTTTATCTTTTTCAATCTGGGTCGGCAGTCGGTGAGGTGGTAAAATGAGCGAAGTTTCTTCAATCATAAAAGAAATGTCCGAGGCCCGCGCCGATTGGCAAAGAATCCTAGACCGCCGAAACGAAGAGGTCGCAAAGATGAACGCGACGCTTGCGAACATCAAAACACCAACCTTATATACTACTAAGATAACCCGAATATAGAACCAAACAGGAGATGAAAAAAAATGACAAGAATACAACACATGAGAACCAACGCCGGAAACAACGCAGCAAACCAATTTATGGTTTATGATGATGAGGGGAAGCATTTCCTTTCATATAATTCAAAGATTGCGACCATTAAGGGAGATACAGTTTTACTCTATAACCCATATTGGAATATGTATTCGCAGACTACCAACGGATATTTGCTCAAGTTCCTTAGAGAAGACAGCATTCAAGACATTCGCGCAAAGGTCGAGAGCGGTGAATATGAGGTGATTCAATGAGCAAGATGGTTGAGATATTGGACATTCAGCACTCGCAGGTTTGCGAGATGGTCGAACTCATCAACTTGATTGCTGATAACCGAGAAAGAGCGGTTTCATATCTACTCAAGAGGGTTGCGGCAGAAAACGCCGAAACACTCGCCCACCCCAAGCCGAACCCCTATAACGTTTGGAGGGGTTCAAACATAGACGGTTGGCTAACCGGCTCGGTTGGGACGCCCGGAAGCCTAAGAAATAAAATCCGACTATCGAGGCAAATGATTCTTGAGCCGGTGACGGAGGGAGAAGAATGAATATAGATTTAGAAAATGACGACTACTTCTTATGCTCTTGGAATGGGACAGAAATAACCCAAATCCATACTAAGGAGAGTCTTATTGAGGAATACAAGCAAACAGGTTTGACAGAAGACGATAATTGGTATTGGAACAGCACTACTACGGAAGTATTCCGAGAAAAAGTGGGTAAAGACCCAATTGGAACAGTAACGGAATTGATGGACTTTCTCATAGAGGAAGAATGGCTTTTCAAGCCATATTACAACTGCAACATGACGATAATGTATATCAAAACTAAGATGGAGGTTCATAATTAGAGTGGGAAATGGGGGTCGCTTCGGCGTTTAGCGGATTTTGTGGTTTTTCTTGGTTCGTTGTTTTCTGTCTTTTTCCGCACCCCACCCACTCAAATTCAACGGCTTGAGTCACCGTTGGATTCTTTTCCGGTTTTCATCAACCTTCGGGCCTGACTCACCCACTTTCACACTAGCGCCTAGCATAGAAAATCTTAGGCTGAAAGTCCGACTGGGGACGGGGACGCGCGACCCCTGACCCGGCGGCAACATTTTTTTCTCCTAAAAGTATTTTTTTTATTTTTAGCATCAACAAAAAGATTATATACCGTCAGCCCTAGGTGTATCGGCAACGCGCCGACGCGAGCGAGAGCAAAGGAATTATTGACGCTTGCGAACAGGATAACGAAGCATTCATATAGTAGTATGTAGAGTCGATGATATGGCAGAACCAGTCAAGATAACAAAACTAGAAAGACAACTATTGTGCGACCTTGCACAAAGCGACCACTCAAGCGACGGCCACGGCTTCACAATGTGGGTTGGCGTAGGATATGAGAGCCTCCCCATGAGGCAAGTCCGCGCCCTAATCACAACCCTCCGAGAGAAGGGCGTCATTCACTACTCCCCGCCTGACCCCAGAAATGACGAGAAGGCGCACATCGGACCCCGCGCTGAATTTATTGAGGGCGGAGAAAGAAAGACCAACAAGTGGGGTAGCGAGTGGGTCGAACCCGACCATGAGAAGTTCGGCGGAGATTGGAATTCTGACCCCTTCACCGATGGAATTCACGGCTTCCGATACATGAACCTAGAGGTGATTCAATGAGAAATTTAATAACCTACGAGGATTTCCAAGAGGAATACGGAGAAGTTGCGACCGAATCTTGGTGGCAAGACTGGCTAATGGAGGCCATCACCTTCAAGTATAGCATAGAGAAAGACGCATGGTACTGGTCGGAGTATTGCGATACCGGCGGCTACTTTGAGAAGTACAATGTGACCCGCGACTTCTACGGATTTTTCAAGAAATGCACCTGCGACGACGGGCAATTCAGGCACTACATCTATGATTCGGTGGCAGAAGAGCGCGTCAAGATTAAGTGTCCTCATTGCTTTGAGAAGGAGATGAATGAGATGTGCCTACAGGGTATGAAGGATGACATGGTTTGGGGGGGCGTTCAGATTGACTGCGATGGGGAAGTTAGGATGACGCTTGCGAACATAGAATAGAAGTATTAATATAGTAGTAAATGGTGGAAAGAATATGGCAGAAACAGTAGGATTAAATCAAAACATAGTAAGTGCGTTCAATCGCATTGGAACGGAAGCAAAGGGAGATACCCCAAGGGAGATTCTCAAGAACGCGGGGCTTGACTTCACGGTAGAGAAGAGACATCTCTATGACAATAAGGGACAGATACTCCCCGGTGGACACAGGGTCGTGACGAGGACAGACACCAACCAGCCGCTCGGCGTAGTGTCTAAGAAATACGAAACCTTTCAGAATAGCCAAGTCATGAGCCTCTTCGCAGAATTGTGTAAAGATACGGGCGCAAAGATTGACCGCATCGGCACAGTAGACAACGGCAGACAGATATTCATGTCCTTCCGCAACCCGGAGGGTCTATCATTCGCTAACGGTAGCGAGCAAGAAGACTACGACATCTATTGGTATCTCCTATCAAGCCACGACGGTTCGATGGGTCTAAAGTTGTTCCCCTCCCCGGTCAGACTATTCTGCGCCAACCAAGGGTCCATGCTTCACTCCTTCCTACTCCGAAACGGCATCAACCCACGCAAGTTATCCATCCGCCACTCGGCACTCATGGACTTGCGACTAGAGGATTTGAAGATGAATCTAGGTATCATCAACGACCTGTCCCACGCATTCGTAGAAGAGCAAGCGATGCTAATCAACCAAAGCATGGACATGGGCGACCGCGTAGAGTACTACATAGACGTTCTCGGACTATCGCAGAATGAAACTATGCTAAAGGGAGGAAAGGATTACGACGCTAACAACCCTTTCGGGCTTGGGACTCGCGCCAACAACACCATAGACATACTCATGGAGTTGGAAAACTCAACCACTAACACGGTTGGGAACATGGGCGGTACAAAATTCCAAGCATACAGCGCAGTCACCGAGTACCTAGACCACCGATGGACGATGGACAAGGACGGGAAACTCCTAGTCCCCAACGAAAAGAGGGTCGAGTCTGCGGTCATGGGGCCGGGAGCAAGGCTCAAGGCACAGGCATACGAGAAGATACTGGTGGCATGAACATGGGGAAGGTTCACGCAGTAATAGACATCGAAACGCTAGAGCAAATCATAGCCAACGTCAAGAAGAGAGGATTCGGGTCGGAGAATATCAAGAGCGGCAAGGCTACTGCGGTTTTGGATTTCTCGCTCAACGGCGAGATGCTTACCCTACTCAATAGGGGCGAGTGGAGTTAGTTTATACTAAAAGTAAAAATTGGCTTCGGGAGGATATAACCCTATGTCGCCACACCCAGACTCATATTCCTACGGAAACCAAGCATATAAACTTTGGGTTGGTTTCGAATCTCCACATCATAGATTCGAATGCAATTCATCGAGAAATGCACGCTATAGAAGGAGAGAAAGACATGAAAATGACAGATAAATTAAGAAAGAAAGCAAATGAAACATTGAAAGCCGGGGCCGAATACCGGAACCTATGGAATGAAGCCGTAGAACAATTAGAATCAGAAGGATGGTATGAGTTCTATGACGAGCATGAGATACCCGTGCCACTCGATGAGTTGGCTCTAGCGGTCGCATCTGTATGGGATGAATGGCGAGATGAGGTGATTGAATGAGGTCGGGATGGGGCATTCCGTGGGCTAATTATAGCCTTGAAGGTCGAAAGAGAAAGATAGAAGATGTGCTTGAGAAGGGCGTCAATAGCGTGTACGACGCGAGGTGGATTCACGATATGCTTTATGAGATGAAGCACATAATGTCGGGCGACCAATTAATGAGGTTTGGCGACCTAACGGGTGACACTCAGGCTTTTACCCTTGGTGTGCTAAGGCGGGAGAAGGAGATGACGCTTGCGAACGAGGAAGAGGAGTAGTTATATACTAGAAATAATTAGGTGATAATATGAATTACAGAAAATTAGAAGAGGCTACGAAAGAACAATTGGTTGCGTGTCTATTACACATCAACAACCTTGCATACGAAGAGGTATATGATTCCGAAAGAGGAAACGCTATACTGCTCGCAATCCATGAAACTACCGGCCTATTAAGACCTGTGGACATCGAAGAGGAGAGTGAAGGTCTATGAGTTATAACCCCGAATGGAACGATTACTACATCTACCTAGAAAACCTGAGACAATCAGGCGTGGTAAATATGTATGGAGCAAGACCATATCTAGCCAGTTACATGGAGATGGATGACGACCCACCCAACGCTTCAACCGTATTGTCTTCGTGGATGAAGAATTATGACGCATTGGTAGAAGATGGGGTGATAGACCGTGACTAATCCACCTTGTGTCCTATGTCAAAAAACTTGTGAGGATAAGTGGGGGAACAACCCCGCACCCGTTGTTAGTATGGCCTACGGCGTGTGTTGCGACGAGTGCAACGTGCGTGTCGTGATACCCGCAAGGTTCAGTTATTATTTCGGTAATAGTAAGAAGGAGGGAGAAGAATGAAGAGGATGAAGAATGAGAAGATAAATTCTGATATGTATTGGCTACTACATTCTCGTCTTAATAATAAGGTCAATACCAAGCAACTTCAAAAGCAATTAGGAGAGGAAGAATGATTCTTGAATTGACAAGGTGGTTCTGTTTCTGGGTAGTGTTTTATTATATTTTTGATTGAGGTAAAAGAAATGATTGATACTTTAGTGGTAATACTAATTATGTTCGCTTTCTGGTGTTGGTTGGAAGGACGACTTTGACGCTTGCGAACAGGAAATAGGAGAGTATATATACTAGTAAATAGAGGTGGTAATATGGCAGCAGACAGACTGAATAAAATATACAGAAATAGACATAACCAACGAGAGGTTGTATGTGTGGATGTGAGAATATCCGACTACGGCATTTATACTTGGAAGTTACGCGGTGAGGACACGTTTGATTGCGAGGTGGCGGAGTTTGATATGCAAACCCATTGGCAAGAAATAGTTGATGAGGACGATGTTATGGATGTGGATTTGGTTGAAGAATTCAAGAGTCATCCCTTGGCATGGCGCAGAAGAGCGACCCCAGAAGAGGTTGCCGCAAGGAAAGCACAGGAGGAAGAGTAAATGAGTAGTATAATAGACAAACTTGAAGAGATGAAGGAAAGGGCCTCGGAGTTAGAGGAAATCCGCGAGAAACTGTGGGACTTGACGGGTTTGATAGAAGAGGTTGAATCCTCTCTCCCTGCTGGAATCATAGGCAGTCATCACGCTGACATGGAATATCAAGATACGTTGTGCCAAGTCGAAGACGAATTACAGGAAATACAGGATAAGGTGGAACAGTAAATGACAGGAAGAGTTAGAGTGCCGGGTACTAATATCCGAGTCAAGCATCACCGAGCCTTGGCCGCTTGCGCTCGCTATCTTGCCGACGGTTGGAAGATGGCGACCACAGATGAGTTAATGGACATGGCTACTTTTAGAAACGGGAAAAGTATTATCAACAGACTCAAGAGCAAGCAACAGTTAGCCAACGTACTGAGAGTACATCCGCACTTCGATAGCATCAAGAAGAAGGGAATGTACCCAAGCGGGGTCATGAAGCCTAAGTCCTACTGGTTCTTAGCAGACAGGCAATCATACTTGTTGGGAGAGGGACAGGCATACCCCGAAGAATTCTACAAGCAGAACACCGGACAGAACGTCAAGGGAAAGAAGATAAAGAGGGAAAACGCATGAGAGACTCAACTAAGATAATGGTAAAAATAACTACCTTGTGTGTGGTTAGTGTATTCATAATAGCAGTAGTGACGGTGTTGGCATGAGTCAAGACGAAGTATCCAAGAGGCTTTACGGCATACGCGATTACATCGTGCGGGGTACTCAACCGATGAACCCCGCTTGGTACACCGAGGTCATGGATGACATAGATTTCATCTTCTATTGGTTGGAAAATATCAAGGATGTGGAAGGGTGATTATGACGCTTGCGAACGGGCAACCGACACTCTTATATACTATTATCGACACGCTAATTTACCCGTCAAGGGAGGAAAAATAGATGACTAAGAAGACATGGATAGACCTACAAACTGCGAGTGGACAGACGAGATTGGACATTGATTCAATCATCGCAATGACGAAGACGTATGACACGTTCGGAAAGGAACAATGGGATTTGCATATGACTTCGGGGACGATTTTCAGCATCAATCACGCTGAGTATGAAATCCTGATGGAGAGGATGAAGGAAGACGCAAAGCCCAAGTACCCCGGATATTCTGGTAATTACCCACCCTCCCACTCTTATGGACTACGACCGTGGAGTGAAGAGGAATGAGGCGAGTCGCCGCACGAAGAGCGATAGCCAAAGTGCTACTCGCTAACCCCGATGGACTAATAGCCGAACAGATTATCCCTCTATTGGACAAGAACATCACGAAGAATTCCATCATAGACGCAAGGCACGTTAGCATTCTATTGCGCGGAGTCAAGGGAGTCGAGAAGGAATCATACGCAGTCAAGGTCAAGACATGGAATGACATTACCTACAAGGTAGCAACATACACAGTCACAGACAAAGACGCACTCAAGAAGTGGGGGAAGATAGCATGAATGAAATGACAGAAAAAATGAGAGTACACTACCTATCAACGAACGCCTTAGACAACATAACTAATATGTTAAAAGAAAAGGATGCAATCATACAAGCGCAAACCGAACACATCGAGGTTCTACAAGGCGTAATAGAATCGCTTGGGGGTGTACTAGAATGAAGTGCTACTTCTGTGGAGGAACCGGAGGCGGTGAAGGAGATACTATCCTCACCAGCACAGAATTCGGTGCGATTTGTGACCATTGTCTGAAAGAGGCTATACAATTCTGGAAGCATCATCATGACTTGGGGTTGTTAGAATGAACCAACATTTACCATTAAAGAAAGTTAAACTAAACCGTTTCAATTGGTGGGGATGTGAGTTAATATGAAATCATTTAGGGACGAAGAACTAGATGCGGAGTATCGCTTGGACAAAGCAGTAGAATATGAATTGAGAAAGATGGAGGAGGAAGAGTAATGAGTAAGATAGAAGAAAGTGTTATCGTAAAAATAAAAGAGAGGGCAAAAACCGGCAAAAAAAAATACGGCACGACTATGGAGAGGGACGACCTAACTCCCATCGAGTGGTTGACCCATTTACAGGAGGAACTAATGGACGCTTGCGTCTATGTGGAAAAACTGATACAGTTGCATAAAGAAGACGACACGAATTTTGCATCCAAGATACATCTCACTCCATTTGAAAGTCTAAGCGGGTGGTTGCCATGAGTGACTACTTCAATTATCACAATGCCGACGACGGCGCGGTCACGATAGACGAATTGTTGGAGAATTTGGACAATAATTGTACCGGAGTCAGCACCATCCGAGCAAGAATAGAGCATTTTGGTGTGTATGACCCTTCTTATGAGGTAAAAATAAATCGCTTGCGAGGCACCATTGAAAACAGTTATAAGTATATGACTCTAAACACGTTTAAGCAGAAGGTGCCGAGAGAAACACTACTGGATTTCAAGGAAACTATGGCCGAAGTCACATCAATTGTAAGGCGAAATAAGGAGGAAAGAGCGAATGAGTAGGGTAATTTCGTTTTTCGCCAAAGATTTAGAATTAAAATACGCTATGCCCGTGACTCGTAGCCCAGAAACGGGCAACGTTCTCATGCAACCGGAGGTAGTTTTCGCTCTTCATGACGAATTGATAGTATTTAGGAAGCACCAACATATTTTTAGGTTAATAAGAAATCTCGCAGGTTTAAATACATTCACAGAATACAACAATTTTTGGAAAGAAGCGATAGGAACGTTCGATTTTCGTGATATGATAGAGAGTGTGTTGAAAAATAATGCCGATTCCTTCGTAGATTATGTGCAAATTCGTGGAGATGAGGACGGAATTCACAATACTGTCATTGTCATGCCCCATCATTGGTCTGATTTTGAAATAGATAGGATAAAAATAGAGTCAATAGCAAAAATTTTGATGGAAAAAGACTACGATATGTCTACATATGTTCTCAAAGGCGCTACCGAACACCAAATTCCATGTAAAATTGCGTGTTTTTCCAAAGACAACAGTATTATTGAGATAATAATAGAAAGAAATCGCACTACGATTACTAATCGCTACCAAAGTGAAACCGGATATACTTTCATGCTAAATAAACCCATCACATATGACCAACACATTAATAAAATTGACATTTCGATTGGGCAGATGGCAGAAATTTGGGAATTGAGTGCAGAAAAGAGCATTGCGACCTACGACAACATGATTATAAGTGCGAACAAGCAACACCCGACCGGAAAATTATCTTTCAGCGATAGAAATCTCTTGGAAAAAGAGAGGATGTATAACCTCATAAACTACACCAGACAGTTCGGTGACAAAATAGTTTATTGATTCAGTACACCACAAAATAATTAAATGGAGGGCAGTACCACGCTTTTCTGAATTCTTTATTTACTTCATTAGTGTTTATGTTAATAACTAATCTATAAATGTCTTTGAAGAAATAAAATAAATAGGAAACATTAGAGCAGTACCCCGAAACATTAATTCTGAGAACGACAGAAGGAATAAAAAAATAGATACCATTATAAGTGTGAATGACAAGGTGAATATATGACAGGCTACCGTAAACAACCCCGGAACTCTAACCTAAAGATGGCTACTAGACTCTATAATCACCTAGCAGATGTAGGACCAAAAACCACGGCGCAAATAAAGGACTGGCTCAACAATGACTTCCGACCTACAAGCGAAGGCAACGCAAGCAACAAGTTCAAGTTCACCGTGACGAGCGAACAGATTTCTGGACTGATGCGAACCAGCCCCCTCTTTGAGTGTATCGGTGAGGAGAAAGTACAAGGTCAAAATAGAAGTCCGTATAGAGCAAAACTATACGATATTGTTCCCGTGTCTACCGTAGTAGATAATATGCTAGACGCTACTGGGCAGTTGAGGATTCACAGAATCAGAAAGAAAGTACCTTCCGTAATACGCGAAGAGATAAAGAGCAGGGGGTTGAAGATATGAGATGGGATAACATTAGACAGGAAAAGGACGTTGATTTCGTATGGCACACCGACCAAGAGCCACAGCATGAGCAGACGAAACTGATAGTATTCCATCAGAATGAGAAGGGCTTTGCTACTTTTCAGACTGGGATGGGTATCGTTGGCTCTCGCCTACCTTGCTTGAGTATCTTTAGCAAGTTGTTCGATGTATCTTCGTTCAATAGCATACCCGAACCAGCATTCCCCGAGTGGAGAATGTACGAGACTTGCACTAAGGCCGGAAAGAGAGTGTGGGTTCTACGACTTACTCACACCCAGTCCTTGCCAAAGAACAACACGGCAGACCACTCATGGCTTTACACCTATCCCGTAGTGCGTGATGTGATTAAGCACCTCTCGTCATATGGAGTAGATGAATTACTCTACATAAGTGCCAATCAGATGCAAGCATCAATTGGGTATGACAAACAATCCTACATCACCCTAGCCCCTTCCGAGTTGGCTATCATGGACTACAATGATACATCCGATGATGCGTTAGCAGTTAATGAGTTTGGTGATGAGTATCACCAAGACCTAATCACCGTTGCACCCGCTTGGCACTTCTGTACCTTATTCAACTCCTTTTGTGGTAATAATAATACTAACCTACTGGTCTATTGTGGTATTGATAAGAAGGAGTTTGTCGATGAACAGTCTTCTCGCACACTTACTCGCTATCTACAAGAGAAGCATGACCTTTGGTTTAGTTTTGATGGTAATGAGCAGGTCAGTAAGGTTCAAGACCTTCTTCACGATATAGAAACTTTGACGGAGGCAAGAGTCTTGGATAATCTACAGGGGGGTGCTTTGGATGAGTGGATTTGATGTATTCGACAAGACCCTAGAGTTTGCTAACCGCAACTACTACATTGACATAGCAGACAAACTACCAGTCTTCCTATGCAGTATCGGCGGCCATATCTTTAATGCTATTAATAAGTGCAGCCGTTGCGACTTCGACCCCGAAAGCCCATTGGTCGATGAGGATAACGACTTTACCATAATAAACTGTCCTCTCAGACATCCCAACCTGCCTATCTACACACCACACTCACGACTTGCTGACACGCGCATCAATATCATGCTTCGTGGTCCCAAGGGGTCAGGTAAATCTATCCTAATACTAATGTTCTTGGCCGAGGGCGCTGGACTGCTTGACAGCCCTAACCAAGACATGGGTGTTGGATTCCGCACTATGATGGGACCAAACTCCGTGACCGAGGCCGGTATGTTTGGTAGCGTAGATGAAGAGGGTAACATCATGGGTCGCCCACTCGCTAGAGAATTGTGTGGTGGCTTTCTTGGCTTTGAGGAGTTCTCCTCAATGTCCGATGCTTCCAAGAAAGACCACAGTATGGACATGAAGAACCAACTGCTGACTTCTCTTGACAATGGTAGAGTTCAGAAGTCTATGCGGGCAGGGTGGGTGCAATATACCACGCGATACACCGTGTGGGCTGGGACACAACCCGCTAGGTTCGAGTTGGATTCTGGTCTTGACCGCCGATTCTTCATCATCGACATTGACATGACGCCACAGAAGGAAAGGGAATACAAGAAGGCTCAACACAGGGCTTCTAATATGGCCGTTGAAGAGCGCGTCGAATTAGCAAATCTTGGAATAGAATTGAAGTCTTGGATTCGCAACCGTATGGAAACGGCGATAGCCAACCCACCGACAGGAGTTATCTTCGATGACGACATAGGCGAATGGCTAGACCACCCTACTGTGCGCTCATTTGAGAGCGATTTGTTCCGCCGTCTTGCTATAGGGTATCACATGATGCAACCAGACTATCACGGGGGAATGCCTTTACTGGTCACGCTGGACGAGCGCTTGAGGCAGTTGTTAGATGACTCGCTTGCCATGCGCCGAACTGTCATGGATGCTGACATGGAGTTGATTCGTAGCACGTTCTGGAAGCAAGACCTACCTAAGTCACAGGTCGTCAAGGAGGTATCTCGCATGGTGACAAATGGTGATTATCAGTCTGCTAAGAGGTGGATTACGGAAAACCTTGAATTACAGTCGTGGTATTATGAGTACGAGCCGAACACAAGCAGGCGAGGAAGAAAAGGAATACTATGCAGATTTGGGCCGGATGCAGGTGATGAAATATGACTTACGTTATTATCTGTGTAGATTGCCACAAAAGACTCTCTTCCTTTGAGTCAGGAATGACCATCGTTGTTGAAAAGTGTAGGTGTGATAATGGGTAGAGCAAGAACACTAAGTGGTGGAAAGAAAATATGGATGAAGGCTGTTGAAAAATTTTTGGAAAAAAAATTGGGGCAGTCTTTTACGGCAAAAGAAATAATTCAAAATGCTACCTTAGCCACCAAGACTCGGACCCAAGACCGCACCCATGAGAAACTACTGACTAACAAGATGTGTCCCACCTCGAACTCATTATCAAAATCATTGAGAGGACATAAAAAGATAGGGAGAATACTACGCACGCAATATAGGGGACCACCACTAATGGAATACTATTGGAGGGATGAAGATGAAGAGTGAACGTGAGATACAAGAGCGGCTCGCGTCTACAAGCGATGCGTTTGTCATAGAAACTCTTCGGTGGGTTTTGGATAGTGATTGTCTTATGTGCGAACACACTAAGAGGCGTGAGTTTGAAGTCGCTCTCCACACCCAAGAATATGGTGCTGGTTATCTTGAGGTTAAATATAACTGGCCGGAGAACACCGTGATGAATCACATGGATAACCACATCAATTACGACATAGAAGAGGCGACCCATATTGAAACCGCTCGCTCTCAGTCAATTGACACGCTTGATGCGGCAGAAGACATAGTGAATCGGATTCGTGGTTATCTTGACGAGTTGGAAGAGCAGAAAGAAATCGTTGGTATCACATCTGAGTTCGTAACGGATGCGGCAAGACTCATAGGGCAGGCTAATAATAGTCTAAAACTAATTGGTCATCTCAAGAAGGAAATAGGAGTGGATTCTCAGTTGCTTCTCGCTCAAGCACAGATGAATGACATGAGCAGACTCTTGGTGGATGTGTTAGGACAACACCCAGAATTATTAGACCAAGTAGAATTGAGAATGGCTTCTCTAAAAGAGCCTATCTTGATTCAAGATGTAGATTTTGAAGCGGTGGATAACTTATGAGCGAACGCGCTTGGCGAAGTGGCCCACGACGTTATCTTCATGCCCGACCTATCTACGAGAAGGATTGGCCTAAACTAATCTTGGCTATGCAAGAGTCCGGTCTAATGGGAATCATAAGTCCGGGTGGTATCATTTGGTATGCTGGTGGCTACGAGGTAAAACCATCTTCGGTTCGCAGCGTATGGGGATTGAGTAGTAATCAATTGACACGACTGAACAATTACATCTATGTTCATGACCCGTTCCCCGTGGGGTTAGAAGATGAGTAATCCTTTCAAGGACATAACCCCCTTGTTTATGTGGCAAGATAGGGCGGCGGTCTATCAACACTTATGCGATAGCAAACCATCAGTACCTCTCATTCTCTCGTTTCTATGTGAGAACAGAAGGGACATGGGCGCCCAGCGCTGGCGTAAATTGAATGGGATTATGGATTTACCTATTGAAATCGCTTATGGGATTCTTGCGACAGCGATTGAGCCAAAACGACAGCGTATTAATTGGCCTAAAAGAAAGTCACAAGCGATAGATGTTCCTTACCCGTTTCAGCACGACGATAACTACTGGCAAGACATTCTCAAGAACGACTGGCGAGTTAGGAACGAGGTGCGTCTACTAAATGAGAGCGTTCCGAGTTTCATCAACAAGACAATGGAGGTAGGCGAATGGAGTTAGTCAGTAGTATTATTGCGCTAATACAATTTGTTCTGCTAACTTGGCTCTTCTATACCATACATAATGGGTTAGTATCCTATCTTCCTCAAACCAAGGGTCGCGCAACACAAAATAGTGATGGGGATGCAGACTCTTTCATAGATGCGGCTATGTTTATGTCCCTCAACGAATGACTTATAAACACTTGCGTTATCTTCTTAAGTATGAGCGCCAATAATAAAAGGATAAGGAGAGTAATTGTAGACTTACTGTTTGAGTTTGGGCCTTCAACGAAAGAAAGAATGGCTCAGTTATTACAACAAAAGAAAAACGTAAGGTCGATACCATCACCGCATACTTTGTCAGCATTACTATCCAAAAACCCACAGATAATAGCAGTAGGAAAGGAAGAAGTCGAGAACATAGTAGGAATAAAGGCCAAGCATTTGATTTATGATATTAATAGAAACCTAATACAAAGCAAGGATGATATTATGCTTACAAGAACCCCCACCATTATGACACCACATCAGAAGACGTTGGCGCGTAAGTGTGCGTGCGGTCGTCACCGAGTTTTCCCAGATGGGCATGATGAATGTCTTCATTGTGTCCGTGGCCTCTAACCAAACGTATATAAGTGTGAAACGCTACCATAAGGTATGGCAAGCAGGGCGCAAAGCACAACACACGTTGAATATGAATTAGTAAATTACATCGGGCGACACATCTACTTAGATGACCTTATGTCTCAGATGATACCCGAAGGGGATGAGGTAGCCGCAAAGAGATTCAAGAAAGGCGCGGAGAACATCTGTCAGTATCTTGAGAACATGGCATCGAGGAGACTACACAGACTACCAAAGACTCACCCAGATTACAAGGGGAAAGACGAATGAACATCTTTGTCTTAGACCAAAACCCAACCGTAGCAGCACAAATGTACTGCGACAAACATACTCCTAAAATGGTAGTAGAATTATTGCAACAAGGTGGTTCTGCCGTCATACGTCATGGCGCTACGTCTGACATGATGCCACTTACCAAGAAGGGTACGCCACTCAAGGGAGGCTATCACAATCACCCTTGCACACGCTGGGTAGGTGATTCACGCGATAACTTCTTCTGGGCAATCGAGCATGGTCTAGCCCTATGTGACGAGTACACCAAAAGGTTTGGCAAGACTCACTTCTGCGAGGCAGGCATTGAGCAGTTACTTACTATGGCCGAGTTAATACCCGAAGGCTCACTCACGCCGTTCGCTCTTGCTATGCCCGATGAACACAGACCTGTGGCCTGCCACATCAAAGACGGTTACTTGTTCCATGCTTCGGGTTCTACGGCAGTAGAGGCTTACCGACGTTACTATCATAGCAAGACCTTTGCCAAGTGGGACAAAGGCACAGACGCACCCGCATGGTGGATGGGGGCTATAGCATGAGCCTAGAGGAAGAGTATGAGCAGATAAAAAAAGACTTAAAGCATATGATTATGTATGTGAAGATGGCCCCTCATGTGACTGTTAGAGGCAGAAGGGAAAGAGCGGAATATGCTGCTAGACTAGAGAGGCGATACTTTGAGTGAAAGGTGGTATATGGAACACATGGGTATCATGGCATTTTGGAGGACTGTTCTAGGAGTAGTCAATGTAATACTTGCTAGTTTAGTTACGCTAAAAGTATTTGGGTTGATTTAATGGCTATGCCCTATAAAATTACCTGTAAACTATGTGGTAAAAAGGAGAAAAATGAGATACGACAAAGCAACATCGTAGTAGTCACTTGTTCTGACTGTCGCCGTGCCATGTTTAGTGCGAAAACTATACGCGCTCAAGCCCGTAAAGCCAAACAAGCAGAAAAAATTACTGTAAAAGAAACTAAAAATATACCAGAAAAAATAGAAAGCGTGAAGACACCTACACAAGACAAGGGTTATAAGACACTATATTCATTTAGTAAATTGGGGGAAACATAATGCTACCGGGGATTGAGGTTTCAACAATCATCGAAATGGTTCTTAATTCAGATAGGTCAGAAGAAATAGAGCGGATTCTAACCGATGGAAACATTAGGGACGCTAACTTTGTCAAGAACCTCCTATGGGTAGCGACTGACCCTCATTATCAAGAGGGTGTTGACGACAAGTTAGATGAGATTCTTGATACTCACGAATTGGATAGTCGTTTCTTACAGGGACTCATGTGTGGTATTATCATAATACTAAGTGCAGAACGCCCCTTCTATGTGAACAACCCCAACCACCTCATACTCGCTAAACTCTACGAGGCCGCGCAAGCCCTCGTTTTGGAGAACAGTATTAGAGAATAGACACCCTTATAAGCGTGAAAGGACAGCGTAATATATGAGTGAAGTGTGGGCTATCAAGCACCGACCTTCTTTGGAGAACATCGTTGGTGTTTCACAGTATGAAGTGGTATCGTACCTCCGTACCATAACTAAAGACGATGAAAGCCCATCACTTCCTCACCTTTTATTCCACGGCCCCGCAGGGGTAGGTAAGACAAGCATGGCCCACGCCTTTGCAGACCACCTTGATACTACCTTGCACGTTTACAATGCGAGTAGCAAGGCCACAAGAGGGATAGAGTTTATCGAGAAGGAATTGATTCCTATTGCAAGAAGCGGTATTGATTGCCTCATTCTCTTGGATGAAGCAGACCAAATCACAAAGTCAGCACAGATGGCATTGAAGGGCGTCTTGGAAAACTGCTCTTGTACTTTCATTCTTACTTGCAACAACAGTTCCGGTTTGATAGAACCACTCAAGTCAAGATGTCAGACGTTCGCATTCACACCCGTTAACAATACAGAATGTCGATTGTCCTTGCATGGAATACTACTGGAAGAAAACGTAGCGCTTGGGGATGATGGTGCCTTTGTGATGAACGCAATCTTGGACTCACACGAAGGCGACCTGCGCTCTATGGTTAATGCACTACAAACTTATGTATCTATCCTCCGCGAGCAAGGAGATAAGAAGGCTTTATCCTTCATCGAGAATATGCAGGGTGTTTTCTCCTGTGATAAGTTTATCGAACACATCAACGACAAGGATTTCACAAAGGCATTAAAACTAATGGACTCGGTTGCGGACATTAGGAATACCCTAAATGTAATTATGGCTCATACAATTAGTAAGGGCGCAAACATGAATGTAGTTTCACACATAGTCACGGCTTATCGTGACTTGCAATTTGGTATGCCGGAACCCATAGTTAGGGCCGGTTTCTGCCGAAGCATGGTGCTATCGGCACCTTTATATGTGTGATTGGGAAGGGAAGTTTAGGTGACACAAATGGATGACACAATGATTAAGAATATGGCTAAGACGCTGAATGTAAGTACCGAGGCACTACAACAGAAGGCGCAAGAAGTACTGACCCTACAGGGTGCGGCATGGGAAAACGCAGGTAAGTCTGCGGAAGACTGTGGCATCCTTGCACTTAGGGTTGCTGGAAGGCAGATTAACACGGAGAACGCCGCTCTACGAAGGGCTGGTGCTGAAAATATAGAGGGTATGTTCGTATCCTCTCCACGACCAAAGGAGTGGGGTAAGATTCTCTACAACAAGATGGCTAACCAACTAAGGGGTGCTGATGGCAACGCCATTCACGCTCTAGTAAATAGTGGTGCTATCGTTGTGTTTGAGGATAACCACGATGGGACATACTCACGAATGGCTATGGATGAATTTGGTGGGGAAGGCACTACGTCAGAACTACCACGACACACCATGAGGCTAGACGAGAACACGCATTTCTATGTAGTGTGGGACAAGAACAACCCTACGTTCCCTTCCGGTGATACCAACTTCAAGTATGGTAAGCCACGACCACAGGACGAGAGGGAGAGGACTTCACTCTTCTTGACTACTGACATGAAACTCCTGACTGTCAAGGCACAGGGTAATGCGGCTGACATTCAGCATCCTACTTTCGTGACTGGTACTATCCCCGTCAGACTAGGTGCTAACGGTACTACGGCTTACTGTAAGCCTAACGTTTCAGTCTTTACGGCTGATGACTCTCTTGTTGAGAAGTTCCCATCATCCCCATTGGACATGATTAAGGGCGACCTACCGATTGACCTATTGGATAGCGTAGATTCTCTTAGGGCTTACTACGATGAATTCAACGGCAAAGACGGTTGGTGGGACAAGGTTGTTGCCGTCCCTACTGAGGTCATTCACATAGACCCAAGGGATAACGGTGGCATGGTTCTAGTATGCGCTGACCTTGACATGGCCTCAACCGCACCTACGATTGACGTATATGTGGGGGCAGAACATGAGAACCTTGTGGACTTCGCAGTAGGAAGCAAGTGCCTTATCGTTGGTCAGACTTGGAGAACGAAGGAAGACGAGCAAAGGATGAGTGTGTCCGGTTGGTGGGCCTACGATACCATCGAAGCCATGCCTCCTACCGAGCAGACTTCTCTTTTCAACGATGAGGGACAAGATGGATACGGAGGTCTGTACGAATGAGTAATTGGGGTACACAAGCCTCTACTTCTAAGGCAAAAGAAACTGCACCAGCAGTTCCTAAGATTGTCTACGATAGGACATACTATTCTAACCTATTCAATAGCCAACGCGCCGCTCACAACGAGGGTCGCTTTGCTTTGGTAGGGCATGAGAACACTTGCAAGACTGGACTAGCGGCATACCTGCTAGAGCCGGAGATTCTTGCTGGGAAGAACATCTATGTCTTCGATGTAGATAACTCGGCTATGTCCACACTATCAGACCTTTACCCCGATGCGGAGAACATCAACGTTCTACCTCTACTGGATGAGATGGATGACTCTATCTTCAACGAGGACAATAGCGTAAACTACCTACAACTGATTGAGAAGACAAAGTATTTCATCAACGTCATCGCTGAAAACATCAAGAACGGTGAGGATGTGGGCGGAGTTATCTTCGACGGTGGTTCCACTTTCCTAAAGTGGTGCGAGTTTGCTATGAGAGCGGCACTACTACGCAAGGGAATCATCGAGAACGAGGATGACTCCTTCAATCAGAAGGAGTGGCGAGAGCGGAACAAGTTGAACCGCGACGTTCTTGACAGACTACACGCACTACCTGTTAACAAGATATTTAACACCTTCCACTTGAAAGCCGTTCAGCAGTACATGGACGACGGTTCCGGTAAGAAGGTTCTCATGGCAGTAGGTGAGAGGCCGGATTGGGAGAAGGGGACGATGCGTCGATTCTCTCAGCAGATATTCCTCTCTCGCTTCATGAAGAAGGCTGACATGGCCGCCGGAGTGAAGGGTGACAGAACACTTAGCGAAGGCGAGTGGTGTGTCAAGGCTACCATCGAAGAAATGAAGGGGAAGTTTATACAGTTTGTAGGACAGACTCATACGATTCTATCAGTAAAAGGCGGGAAGGCTACATGGTTTGGCCTTCCGTTCTTGCGGAGTGATTTAGATGACAATACAAGTGATGCAGAAAAGTGACTTAGAACAACTGTTAAAGAAAGTACAACGGAAGACCGTTGATGGCTTTCTTGTAGAGTCTTGTGTGCTTCGCTTTAAGCACTACCATCTGTCTGTGACTTCTCTTGTGAAGGACGGTGTGTCTAGCGTAGCAAGATTTACATTGGATGCCCACTCCCACCCTTGGCATGAAGACTTAGAAGTACCTGTGCCAAGTATCTCTCATTTGCTGAACGTGCTTAAGTATCACGGTCAAAGTATTACCCTCACTTATGAGGCCGACAAACTAAAGATTGCGTCGGGGAAGAAGAAAACCACGCTTGCGGCATCGTTGCGAGCAAAGGCGAATTCTTCGTCCCCAGACACCCTACAGGAGTGGTTAGATAAATCATTGAAGATAGCAAATAAATTCAAGTTCTCTATGCGTGATAAGAGCAGTTATACTTTGGATAGTGGAGAGATAAATCATGCTAAGGTTTCCTTCCCAGTAGACTCAACGGATTTGTTTGAGGCTCTCCGGTGTGACGGTATCAACGGAAAGAAGCAGGGTAAATATAACTTTGTCTTTGACGAGGATGGATTTCATGTTGACGTTGGTTCGGAAATACATGGACATACTCGCACTACTGTATGTGAAACAAATTTTGGTGAGAGTCGTAGCATGACATTTGAGGGAGGTCTTGAAGAAGTCATGAAACCAGTAGTAGGTGAAGTCCTACTAAACTTACATCACTTCCCGAAGAGAGGCAAGGGTGCTGGTGAATGGGGTTTGTTAATCGCTATAGATAATACTTTCATATATCAAATGTCGGTGAACGCATGATAGTAGAGCGTGGGAGAGGACGAGCGGTTCACATTCGATACCGTGACGATAGAGGACACAGACAGGAGATAGTAGAGAGGGACTTCTACCCTTACTGTTTTGTTGAAACAGAACATAAGAGTGCATTTCATGGCGTTCTGAAAGAAGACGGATATACAGGACTATATGGTGAGGACTTAACCAAGATTGTTGTCAACAACCCCGAACAAATTATTGAGATAAAAGAACAAGCAAGCAGTCTGCGTGTAAATACATGGGAGGCAAACATCCCCTACGTCAATAGAGTCTTGGTTGATAGGTTGTGTCCCGATGACCCGATACCAAACTACGACCACAGGATATGGTATCTTGACTGCGAGTGGAACCCTGTGACTAGCGCCCTGCGTGTGATGGTATTCCATGATAACTTCACAGGTAAGACTGAATGTCTTTACGTTAATCCTAACTATGAGACTAGAGATGGGAAAATCAATTATTACATACACAACAGAACGCCCGGTCGCCGTGATGCGAAAGGCAGACTTGAGTTTCCCAATGAGGAATCTATGCTACGGGAATTTCTAGAATTAATGAAGGAGGCTGACCCTGATGTAATCACAGGATGGTATGTGGTCGGGGCTGACATCAAGACTATCATTGAGAGATGTAATGCCAAGGGTTTAACTGCTGGTTCTCTATCTCCTTACAACAGGGTGCGCTATCAGTTTGGTGATTGGTCGCAACCAATACCCGGTCGCAATTGTATAGATTTAATGGTCGGCTTCTCCAAGTTATGGGAGTTGAAGAATGGAAAACTTCCCGGCTACAAACTAGACGACGTTGCTGAGATAGCATTAGGGGAAAAGAAAGTCGCACTTCCCAACGGCCACAATACCTATAACACAGACTTAGAATTATACTTAGATTACTCTATTCAAGATGTGGAATTGCTACCTAAATTGGACAGGAAGGTTAATGCTATTGGGTACTATACTGGGCTTCAACACTTGGTACAATGTGATATTAGAACCACACCCTATATCACCAAGATGTTCTCAAGCCTTGTATTGCGTGACCAAACGTTTTTGAAGCGCATTCCTACCAGCGCTCAATTCGATAAGATAGATTATCAAGGCGCAGATGTCATGGCAGTCGAGCCGGGAGTACATGAGAACGTAGGTATCCTAGATGTGAAGGCAATGTATCATAGCAACGCCGCACTACACAATATATCATGGGAAACCCTACATGAAGATGGTAAGGATTGTGGTAATGGCGTTAAGTTTGCACAGGGAGGTAAGGGACTTCTAGTGCGTCAGATGGACAAGATGACAGAACTACGAAATAAATACAAACACTTAATGTGGCAAGACCCCGACAACAAAGGTAGGTGGGATGCCATGCAGTATGCGTGTAAGTCCCTTGTTGCCTCTATGTATGGAGTGTGTGGTGACTCCAAGTATGGGATGTATCACCCGAAGGTCGCAGACGCAATCACATTTACTTCACGGCAGACGTTAAAGAAGTTGCGTGACGTAGCATTTCAGGTCGGTTGGAAAACTATCTATGGACACACGGACAGTATCTTCGTGACTGGTGTTGATATGCGTAAGTGGTCCGAAACACCCGATGCTCTTGAGAGGCTAGAAACTATCAACGCAAGAATGTATCCTATCGAAACGCAGTTTGAAAGATACTGTGACCGTATGCTTCTCATGGCAAAGAATCGCTATGCGGGGAACGTGGTATGGACTGATGGAGAGTGGCATGAACCTACTCTCTATGTCAAGGGGATAGAGATGAAGCAATCTCGTATGCCACCTGTGATGAAAGAAGCGATGGGTGAAGTCATAGGCGGAATACTTGCCAATAAAAAGAAAGAAGAGATAGAAGAAAGTATTAGAAAACTTACGCTAAAAGTAATTAATGGTGAGGCTGACCCCACCAGTTTGTGTATGAAGGGTAAACTAACGAAAAATCTAAGCGAGTACAAGGTTCTATCGGGGCCAAGTGCTGGTGCGGCTTGGGCCAACGAGTATCTCGGAAAGAGATACAGGAGTGGTGACTTCTTTCTCACGACTCTTGATAATGGAGGCAAGTATATCGCATTCGATGAACCGTCTGAGATAGAAGGCAAGTATGAGATAGGCTACAAGGAATTGGCTAATAGGTTTATCGTAAAAAAAATTCAACCCTATTGGGAGATGATGGGGTGGGCCATGCAACCTCTCTATAACATATTAGATGGCAAGGGTGACATGGTGTGGTTGTGATGGGACCAATCAAGTGTGCAGTCTGTGATAGGGACTATAGTTCTTCGGCCCAAACAACAAGTCTAGTGCAGATAAAATACGATACCTTTATCTGTAAGCCCTGTGTCGCAGTCTGGTATAACGACTGGCTCAAGATGAGAAACCCTTGGCCTCACCTGCCGATGTTCGAGGGAGAGGATTTAGAATGACTGATGTGTTCAGCAAATGTTCTACTTGTGGTACTGATACTGATTTTGAAGGAAGAGGTGGTATCGCTGGATATTGGGGCATGATTCCGGTGGCTTTTTGCGAGTGGTGCCTCTCATCTCTATTGGATATGGCGGAGACATTAAACGACGCTTGCGATGATGAACCATCATCTTTATAAGTATAATGTGGTAGGTAATAGTATGACGCGTAGTAGGAAGATGAGTGGTAAACTAACCGCCAAGCAGATACAAGGTGAAGTGACTGAACTAAAGAATGAATTATCGCAGTTTGCGAATGCATTAGTACAAGAGGTAATGAAGCATAATACTCTTATCTATGCTCTCTTGGAAGACTTGAATAAGATGGAGAAGATAACCTGTGAGAATTGTGGTGAGGAAGTAGCAAGACCCATACTAAAGGGGATTGAGAACAATGATGATTGTCCCTCTTGTGGCAAGAGCCTCTTCATCAAGAAGCAGGCAAACCTTGATGACCTAATAGGTGAAGAAGAATGAGCATAGTGAAACTGAAATGTTTCAATGATGATTGTGTTGAGGGTATGAAGAGACTCTTTGACAACAGCGTTGATTGTGTAATAACATCACCTCCCTACAAGAACGAAGATGGCTATACCGAAGAGTTGATGGTTGCTTGGCTTGAACAATCATACAGAGTCCTCAAGAAGAACAGCGTTTTATTCATGAACTTCGGTCACTTGGCGGGATTCAAGTCAAGAGCATTCCGTGTGGCGATGATGGCTGAAGCGGCGGGCTTTGCTTGGAATGATACTATTACTTGGGTTAAGAATCACTACCGCCCCATTCAAGGTAATAAGCGAGTGAACAATCTTACTGAGTTCATCTTCATTCTAACAAAGGGTAAGCCTTCTCTTGACAGACTCGCCATCGGAGTTCCGTATGCTGACAAGTCAAACATAGGAAGGTTCGCTCAACAGGATTTGAAATGTCGGGGAAATGTTTGGCCCATTAAATACAAAACGGTTCAGTCCAAAAAGGAAAAGCGACACAATGACCGCTTCCCTCTTGACTTACCTACATGGTGTTTGAAACTTGCAAGTATTGAAAAAGGCTCATTGGTGATTGACCCGTTTAACGGAAGTGGAACGACAGGGGTCGCGTGTGGCTTGTTAGGGATTAACTACATTGGCTATGAAACGAACAAGAACCATGTGGAATACACCTTGAGTTGGTGGGTAAGTCTACCACGGGCAGCGAGGGATGTGCTTACTAGTACTGTCACTATTTACGAGGGAGAAGCATGAACAAGACAACAACCGGAGTAGAGTATAGCGTAATCTCTATTAGAGAAGCACCACAAGCATGGGCAGACTATAAGATTAGGATAAAGATAAACGGTAAGTATTACGTTGGCGAATTGGAGATGAGTGAGTGAGTGACTATGGCTCTTCCTCATACATTCCCGGTGAAGCAGAATCATTGAGAATCAGTAAGTCGTCTTTGATGACCTACATGATGTGTCCTAGACAATTCTACTGGCGATATGTAGCAGATATTCCTCGCGCCCCTCCTACGGAGGAAGCACTACAAGGTGGTATCATACATGAGGTCATGGAGTTTGGCTTACTTGAAGGGCCTGACTCTGCTACTATTAAGGCAAAAGAACTTGGGGTAGAGGAAGACTCAGCCGTAGACGCGCTGACCCTTCTAATTCATCAGATAGCACACGACAAGGGGGGCTTTGAGGTCATAGAAGCGGAAGTCAAACACATGATACCGGAAACATATGAGGACGGAGAGATTGTTTGGGTAGGTCTGATTGACGGTCTGGTTAAGTTTGATACCGGAGAAATCGCAATAGTTGAATTGAAGACTGGTAAGATGAACACAGGCAAACTTGGTAGGACGAGAAAGGAATTACTTTACTATAAAAGAATGTTGACTTTGATGGATGGCTACGAAGAGCCAACACATTTCTTATACATCTCTCCCGATTATCATCACGACCCAAACGATAGATTATTGGACGAAGGCAACAAGCGAGGTAAAACTTTGTGGCTCGGTCCTGAGCAGGGAATCGCAATTATGGAACCGATAGGTAAGCGTAGTATAAATGCTTTTGAGAAATCTTTAAGTAGCACTATAGAACAACTAAGACTCCAGCAATGGCCTATGAAATGGAGTGAGTATTTCTGTCCCCTTTGGTGCGACTTTTGCTTAAGTTGTGAGGCTGAATTGACTGGTGATGTAGGAGAAGGTGAATATTTATGAACGAAACAATAGTATGTGCGGCTTGTGGAGAAGAAGATGGATGGGAAGGTTTTGAAGATGTGGTTAGGGTCATGGGTCAAGAAGGCAAGAAGCCTGAGATAGTGACCGTAGGCGCCTGCGAATGTGGACACCAACAGGAGGTCACGATAGAATGATTGAGATTATGACATTCGACTTTAAGAACATGGTTTCTCTAGGTGACGTTGTACCTGTCTTTGGTCTGTATGCACTATGCTTAAGTGCGGTTGGTGCGTATCTGTATCTGAAAAAGTAGGTGAGTATATGTTGATGGGTTTTCCGAGAGAGATAGGGCTTCGCCGTAATATTTGTGGTAGCCGACAGGATTTCGAGAAATATGTGGCGCAGTTAAACGGTAAGGCGTCATGCTACACCAGCCTCTATTCATTTGAAAGAGTACACCCTGTGACCCCTTGGAAGATGGATGCCGAATCCGCCATCATAGACCGCGCTTGGTGGGACTTTGACACGTTGGAGGGGGGTACCCTCTCTGAGGTAAAAGACGACGTTAAAACGCTTCTAAATAGGCTTAACGGGGATGTCCGTTTAGTCTTCACAGGTAGGGGCTTTCACATACACCAATTCTTTGAGAAGCCTGTGTATGGAACCACCGTCACAAGACATATAGAGAGATACCAGAAGGAGAAGGCAAAGGGGCTTCTCACCTTAGACGGTGTGGGCCACCCGCAGAAACTCACTCGTATCCCTGATACCTTTAATCCTAAAAGAAAACACTACTGTGTCAATATCCCTGCCGATGCGTTTGCGAAAAACCCACACCTCTTCCGTATTCCTCAACGACCTGTGCCACAATATAGTGCGCTTGACCCCTTTAGAGGCAAGGAGGCAGCGTCCGACTTTGACTTCGTACAATGGATGGCCGACAACCCCATGCGAGAGGTATATCACGCTTGCGATAAGTTTGAGGGAGAGATTGGTACGGCAGACCAAGTACCCATCCCTCCCTGTCTACAAAGCCTCATATACCATGAGAACCCCAAGCACAAGGTCAGGTTGGCTTTAGCCCAACACTTGGCGGAGAACCTACGCAACTTCGCACACCCTTCCATGCTCACATCCCAGCAGAAAACCGAGATAGCCGCACAGATTGCTACGTTTATGTCTACTCTTGGATGGAGGGATTTTAATATCCATATCACACGACACCACATCGAGAGCATCATGGGTTATGAGTTTGCCCCTAACTGTTGTTTGGTAGATGTAGGCCCATGCTGGGCGCACAATTCAATTAAAGGGAGGTAAGTAAATGGCAATAGCAAAGAAAAAAGTTAGATGCCCCATGTGTGGAAGCACTAAGGGTTTCATAGAAGTCCACGGTTCGTCCGCTTGTCTTAACTGTAAAACAAAGATTATATCTTGTTGCGGCGATGATGGGTGTATTATATAACAATAAAGTTATATACGGAAAGTGTCTGGTAGTTTTATG
>Ga0181406_1000124_pt1 | contig 28074 bp, 29 predicted proteins | sample 29SPOviralmetaG_FD_130135 | JGI IMG/M metagenome (GOLD analysis project Ga0181406, IMG submission 130135) | Marine viral communities from the oligotrophic San Pedro Time Series (SPOT) site, San Pedro Channel, CA, USA - 29 SPOT_SRF_2011-12-20 | ecosystem: Environmental > Aquatic > Marine > Strait... | reverse complement strand
TTCTACAGGTTAATACTGTATTTCCATTGCCATCAGAATCATAAAGTGTGTAAGGTTTGAAATCTTCATCATTACATTCTGCAAGGGTTGTAGTTGTTGTAGGTGCAAGGGTTGTAGTTGTTGATGTTGAAGAAGTGGAAGTAGTTGAAATATTATTTGAAATTTCTATATTTTTAGTCTCCAACTCTTCTTCATTACCATCTTTATCAGTTAAAAATAATGTAACGGCTAAATTTTCATCATAACAACACTCTATTGTATTTCCACCACTCTCAAACACCTCTATTAAAAATAGTTCTGACTCTGTTTCAATAACCATAATTGCACTTTCTACGGAATCATTAAATTCCCAATCTAAAGTTAATTCTCCTAATTCATTTACAGATGCGTCTAATTCACCAGATAAAACAGATTGAGGGTTAAGAATGGAAAATAATACTGTTATCAAAAAAATTAAAAGAAACAGTGAGAAGTATTTTTTATAAAATAAAAGGAATTTTCTTTTTCTAAAATATTTTATAATTTGCTTAACTTCTTCTTCACTTAAGCTTGATAAATGAGTTTTTATCAATATTTCTAGATGGTCAGCAGCTTGTAAGATTTCTTTTGAGGTTTTTCCTAGCTTTTTCGCTAACTCAAAAACTTTCAATACGTCATCCTCTTAGTTTTTTTTAACAAGTTGTATTCTAAGATTGAGGTGGAAATTATTCTAATTAAACAGAAAAAAGATTCTTACCTTCAAATTTTTTTGTTCCATTCACATAGCTAAAGTATTTCCTGCACTCACAGGATTGATACTCTATATCAATGGGGTAAAACTCTCTTTTAGCTTCAGGCCAGTACTCTTCCTGAAGTTCTATCATTTTAATGCCTACATCTTGGTGGCTATTTAACATTAGAAACTTTTGGAGCCTATTTAAATATGGCTCTGCACCAATACCAGTTGGAACGTCCGTAGTGATTGGTATGACATCTTCTCTAAACCAAGCAATGTCGATTAAGGCCATAAATATTGGGAAATCATTACTCATCATAAATTGCTTATTTATATTGTTTGTAGCAGTAATAACATTCCTATTAGAATTTAAAACGATTTGGGCTAACTCATCTTTTTTTTCATAAAATTTGTATGTAGCGGCATCTATACGACTATGTAGCTTTTCATCCCAGTGTGAATCTTCTACCGGGTATGCTTTATAATTCTCCCATTGATCTAAACCAATAAGTTTTTCTTTTAAAGCCTCAGGATTACTTAAATCACCAAGTGTTAACTGATCTATAGTTGAATCTCTATTGCACCACCTACTAAAAAATAAAGCTTGGATTAACAAAGGTAAGTCATCTTTTGCTGGTTCAGCAAATTTAATAATCGATTTACTTACTTTGTCATCCTCTCTAAAAACATTTAAAAAGCGTCCTTTTTGTAAAATTGGATCATCACTCCAAGGAAATGTTTCTCCCGACTCTCTTTTTACACGCACTGCTTCACGTTTTTTGCAATAATCAAAAAAGCTTTGTACAGGGTCTTCTATCTCAAGACCATCTAGTGAATTTGCATATGGATTCTCTAAAGCCATAACTTTAATTTAAACAGATTACTTCGTACTTTTCTTATTTCACTACTGGTATTTGAAGCATATTTGTTGTGTAGGCAGCAGACTTTTTTTCTGACTTCATTTTCCAGTCTTTTGTTATACCCTGTGCTCCCAGTGTCAATGTACTTGATCCATATTTACTATTAACACCATCCAGTACCTCCATAACACGGTCTGACTGGTCATAGTTCTCATATTCGTAAAAACTATACTGCTCATTCTCTGCACCAGTAATATCTAGCAGCATTACACCAATTTTCTGATACTCATATCCATACACGAAGAGTTTTCGTGTTAGATGTTTTGCTTCTTTTACAATCTTTGAAGTATTGCTTGTTGGTATTGTGAAAAAGGTACTCATACCATTGCTGTATCTTTTCTCTGGATCAACAAATGGGCTTGTTCTTAAAAATACATACAAGCCCTGCGCTCTAGAACCCTGTGCTCTCAACTTCTCACATGCTCTAGCAACATAATTAGAAACCGCTTCCTCTAACTCACTTACTAACATTACTTTTCTACCAAATGACTTAGAGGATATGATATTTTTCTTATTCTTCACTTCTTCTATGCCGATGCAGGAAATGCCATTTAGCTCATGATGTATCCTCTCCCCCACAATGCTGATAGTTTTTCTAACATGACGAGCATTTGCCTGTGTTAAATCATAAGCAGTGTCTGTTCCAATTCTGCGAAGTCTTCTACCCCATCTTGTTGAAATGCCCCATATCTCTTCAAGTGGTAGGTCTTTCAAAATATCTTCTCTTACAGTCTTGTCTCTTATATCAAAAACATTAGATACTGTGTATTTCTTGGCCTGTCTGTTTGCTACTTTCGCTAACGTCTTTGTTGGGCCTATGCCTATAGAGACAGGAATGCCTGTCCACTGCTTGATTAGTCTTCGTATCTCTAGAGCAGTCTCTTCTAAGTCACAGTAGTAAAAGCTGCTTATATCAAGGAATGCCTCATCGATAGAATAAATCTCTATATCACTCACAAGAGACTTTAGTGAAGTCATTACTCTGGCTGACATATCACCATAAAAAGTATAATTTGATGAAAATACGTGAACTCTATTTCTGTTGATGAGTTGTTTGTATTTAAAGTACGGAGCTCCCATTGGTATGCCTAAAGCTTTCGCCTCATTTGATCTAGCAACTACACATCCATCATTGTTGGACAGAACAACAATAGGTTCCCCTTCTAGCTTTGGATTGAATACCCTCTCACAGGATGCATAAAAATTGTTACAGTCCACTAGGGCAAAAATTTTATTATTCACTTACTTACTCCTTTGAATACTGTACACTATTCTAAGAAAAAAGAAAGACATTTTATGCCACGAGGTGGAGCAAGAGAAGGAGCTGGTAGGCCCAGAGGTCAAGGCCAGTATGGAGAGAAAACAAAAGCATTGAGGATTCCTTTAAGTAAAGTTAAATACATATCTGAAGTAGTCAGTACGGGACTTTATGAAATTCCCTTGTATAGCAATAAAGTTGCTGCTGGATTCCCTTCACCTGCAGACGACTATTTGGAAGAAAAGATAGATCTCAATCAATACTTAATAAAACATCCTGCTTCAACATTTTTAGTAAGAGCATCTGGAGAATCTATGAAAGGAGCAGGAATATTTCCAGATGATATCTTAGTTGTAGATAGAAGTTTAAAAGCAGAAGATGGAAAAGTGGTTATAGCAGTAATAGATGGTGAACTGACGGTAAAAAGATACACTAAGAAAAATTCTAAAATTATATTACAGCCTGAAAATGATAGCTTTGATCCAATTGTATTAAATGAAAATACCGAAGCACAAGTTTGGGGTGTTGTTACAAACGTGATACATGGTCTTTAGTTATGTATCAATATTAAAGTTGTAAATACCTTTTGCCATTAGTGAAGGCTCCTGATCTGCTAAAAAAGAATAAATTAAATTTTTTAAATCACGATAGAAGTCTGGTTCAACAGCAGAAATAGCATCAATAATAACACTGGCTTCTTTATATTTTTTTTCAGCCAACAATGATTCTAAAAACAACAGTAAATTTTCTTTCCCCCCAGCCATGTCTATGTAAGCATTACCTATTTCAAATAAACTTGGGGGTTTCAGTTCTGAAGGAATACCTGAGTACCAACCTCCATATTGTCTCCAAACAGAGTTAATTAAAAAAGTGAAATCATCATAAGAAGAAACTAGATAAGGTTGACTGAACTCAACAGGTAGAGTAATTTTTTTTTGAATATCTCTTAGAGAATTACCCTCATTCATTAATTTTAAAACATTTTCTTCAATCCATAACAAGCAATTACTTGTATTTACAAGTATCTCTCTAATGGTCTCTTTCCCTTGAATTAGTGGTCCATGACCAGGGAATAAATATTCTGCATTGTATTGACTCATATCTTTTAAAACTTCACCCCATGATCCAACATATCTCTGGGCCTTTGATGGATTACCAGCATTAGGTAATGACCATATAAAAAAATCACCAGTAAAAATTGCATCTTCTTTTTCTGAATAAAGGTAGGTGGCATCATCTGTTTCCCCTTTTCCATGGATAAGTTTTATTACACTATCATTAAAATTAATTTCATAAGTATCACTGTAAGTAATGTCAGGATATTTGAACTCATTTGGAAAAACTGGCGCAGGAAGTCCAAACTGCCTTTGATTGATTATTCCGTTGTATCCAATAGTTTTCTTATATCTATTAAACCTTTCAACTACTTTTTCATGACTGACTATCTTAAGAAAATCATTCTTAAATGCATTTACAATTAAATCAGCTCCACCTACATGGTCTACATGTCCATGTGTGTAAATGATATATTCAATTTCATCTACACCCCATTCCTTAAGTTTGTTTATAACTTGATTTGAAGAAACCCCCATTCCAGTGTCAATTAATAAACCTTTAGATCCTTCCTTAAAGGCTGCTACATTACCAAAGTTTTTAATGAAAGCCAATTTCTCGGAAACTTCATATAATTCAACACTGAAGCCCTGCTCAATACTGACTTGATTTGTGAACTTTTCCCCCGACAAATATTTTTTAGAAATATTTGAAGGATCATAAGTGTTATCTATATTCACAAACTGTACTCCTTCTTTGTTTGTCCAGTGTGCTTATTTCTTCAGAAGTATTTACTAGCAACCTCCAAAAAACAGTGCCTTTTTCGGTTGTCTTAATCGTGTTAATAGAACTTGTAGTATTTTCATCTTTAGTTATTAACAATTCATATGTATCTGAAGCAATAGCTAAATTATTAATTTTAAATGCCACATTTGTATTATTGTTATGGACGTGAACAACCCAATATCTTTCATCTTCAGGTACTGGCATTGAAACGTATAAATCCCCGTTTGATAAATCATATCTACACATGGTATAGATAAAATCATAGTTAGGCATTCGAGCAGCAGACCGTTTAGATATACAAACTTGATCTAGATTTCCGACAATACCATCATACGTATCCTCACAACCTTCAAAAGGATTGGCTATGGCATCTGCGATATTTCTATCTAACTGGTTCATAACAATGTAAGGTCCAAAGAAAATTAGTAATAGATGTGTTGCAATTGCAATTATTGAAATTTTGATAAGTGAATTTTTCATCTACAACTTCCCTTTACAATATTTGCAACTGGTATCAAACTTGGATTATCGTAATAAATTAAATCTGGTCCATAAATTCTTAAAATTAAATTAAAATCATTTCCAAAATGACTTAGAGAACCTTCTTGACTTACTAAATTTCTTCCAATTTTAATTTCATATTGTTGACCAATATTTGTAGTAATTTCATAACCATTTGTAACCTGAGCAAACAAATCATTATATGATGGATTATCCTTTAAATTATTGGGGTCTTGTAAATAATAATTGTCATTACCGTAAATTGCATAACTCCAATATCTTGCATTTGGCACAATGCCATTTAATGTATATTCACAATTACCAACTAAGCCATCCCCATTATCGTCTTCTGAAGCTGACAGATAAATAACTTCAGGACTTGCGCTGGGTAGTAATCCAAGTAGTGACACATATGCTCTTTGCCACATATTTTGTGATTCTGAGCCGTAATCTAAAAAATAGTTCCACTGATTGACAGTGTTACTCCCAAAGCCAGTGAGATACGAGGCAACTGTAGTTTGTCTTGTGAAGGGTAAAAAACTTAATACTCCTAAAATTAATCCAATTGCAAACGGAGATATTTTTTTAAGTAAATTGTTCATTACATATATATTAATTAAAACTGAGGATGGTTGGTAGCCATAAATAAGATTGAGATGATAAATTAATTGATTAAAACTATCATAGTTACAATGACGATTTTAAAAACTGACCTAAGTTTATTTGAAAATATAGTTGGATGGGATTTTAAAGAAAATTTTTTTCCTGTTTCATCTGAATTTGGTGAAATCAATATTCACTATGTGGATGAAAATAAAGATGCTGAAGAAGTCGTATTATTAATGCATGGAAACCCTACCTGGGGATATCTATACAGAAATATGATCAATCCTCTAAAAGAAAATGGTTATAGAGTTGTTGTTCCTGATCTTCCAGGATTTGGTAAATCAGATAAATTTTCAATAAGGTACAACTACACCTACGAAGGCTATGTTGATTGGATGTCAAAATTTATTGAAGGAATTGATATTAAAAATATTACGCTTTTTTGCCAAGACTGGGGTGGATTAATAGGTCTTCGATTAGCTGCAAAATATGAAGATAGATTTGAAAAAATAATAACTGCGAATACTGGACTTCCGACTGGGAAAGCACAATTAAGTGATGCTTTTGGTGTTTTTAGAGAATTCCTTCAAATCAAACCAGATTTGCACGTAGGAGGTCAAGTAAGAAATGGTACTACAAAAGGAGTCGATGATGATGCCCTTGCTGCATACAATGCTCCATTTCCAGATGAGGACCATAAGCAAAGTGTAAGACAATTTCCAAATTTAGTTCCGGCAACATTAAGGACACCAAGTGCAGAACCTAACAAAGAGGCATGGAATGTTCTGAGACAATGGGAAAAACCATTTTTATGTGCATTTAGTGATAAAGATCCAATTTTTGCAGGCGTTGAGAATTCATTTTTTAAACTAGTACCTGGATGTAAAGATATGCCACATGTCACAATTGAAAACGCAGGACACTTCTTACAAGAAGATCAACCAGAAGCATGTGTAGATGCAATTTTATCAATAAAAGATCTCTAACGAATAGCTACACCCCAATAATTAAACCCAAGAAATTTTACAGATCCAGGAAGGTACATTGTATCTTTTTCATCTATTTTTAAACCGGAGTCAGTTATCAATTTAGGTATATCCCTGTTTGCGTGACAACCACCTGATAATTTTGGATAAAATATATTTGTGACATTTTGAAAAACTTTAGTAGAAAAATCAGGCGATATTCCATGTTCACAGAAAAAGTACTTACCTCCAGGTTTCAAAATTCTATAAATCTCATTTAATGCTTTTTTTGGATTAGGTATTGAACACAAAGAAAAGGTACAAACCACTGAATCAACAGATGATGTTGGTAAATCGATGCTTTCTGCAGACGATAAGTTAAATTCAATATCTAAATTTACTTTATTGGCATTCTTTTTTGCAATTTTATTAAGTTCATCAGACGGATCTATACCAATAACTTTATTTACATTGGCAGTGTTGTAATATTGTAAATTCAATCCTGGACCTACACCTATTTCAACAACATCACCCGTTGCTAAGGGGACTATCTTTTGTCTTTGATAGTGATTAGGTTTTGTATTGCATAGGACTGTTAAAAGTTTAGGAACAATGTTCGTTTCGTAAAATTTTTTTCCAAATAATTTTAAAATAGGAAGTACAAAAAATATTGATATGTATGTTGCGAGTTTAAATGCTATTTTTTTCATAGAACTTAAAACAATTCTACTTTTACAACCATAAACTTGTATTAATAATTCAATTTTTCAGAAACATGTATATATTTTCAATTATTTTAATAAAATATAGAAAATGGAAATAAATTCATTTTTTCTTGATCTCATTCCTTATTTGATACCAGTTTTAATGATAGGTATTGGTTCAGCACTTGATATAGATAGTTTTCAAAATTTACTTACAAATTCAAAAAGTTCTTTAATTGGGTTTTTAATTCAAGTTACTTTGTTACCAATAGTTGGAATTGCTACAAGTTTTTTTATAGATAACCAGTCAATTGCAATTGGAATTATCGTAATAATGTGCGCGCCAGGAGGACATATTTCATCAATGTATTCATCACTAATGAAAGGAAATGTAGCCCTTACTACCTCACTTACAATTGTTACACAATTAATTGCTTTTGGAACAATACCGTTTTGGCTAAATATTGCATCAATTTTTAATAATCAACTTGGAGTACGAATCCAAATAGATGCAACAGAATTATTAATACAGTTACTTTATCTTGTTTTAATACCGGTCATTATTGGTATGGTATTAAATTATTATTTTCCACAACAAGCCCTCGATGCACAACCAGCAATCAAAAAATTATTTACAATTGTAACTTTGATTATTGCAATTGGAGTCCCCATTGAATTAAGCGATATTATTTTTGATATTTTTCAGACATCATCAATCTTTGTAATTTTAAATTTATTATTTATCTTTTTAGGCATAAATTTAATATCAAAAATTGCAAAGATTAACGACGAAGATAGAAAGGGAATTATAGCTGAAGGTACATTACAAAATTTACCAGTAGCAGCTGCAGTAGCTTCACTACTTGAAATAAATATAATAACTTTAGTTGCATTAAATTATTTCCTCATAAGTTCAATCGTTATAGGTATTTATGCGATTTACAAAAGTAGAGAATATTAATTCACTTATAATTTCATAACTTGATAAATTAATCCACCTGGGTCTATTGATAACAAATTAGATCCATCTTTATTAAATTCTTGTATATACCCTTGAGAACCAAATGCTGCAATAAAATTATTGTCATCTATCGGGTAACAATTTCCTGCAACATTAGCTTGTAAATCTTTAAATTCTTTTGACCAAACCAGTGTTGCAGTGAGCTTATTTTCATCAATCTGATATTCACAAACTCTTGACCCATTCTCGATTGAACCAATACCATTATCCCAAATAAGAATATTTTTATTATCAAGTTCTTCAGGTGCATGCTGATGAGAAAATCCATTATATGGATCATTAATAAACTTAAAATTATTTAAACTTCCCTTGCCCATGTGCCAAATTATTTCTCCAGACAATTTATTAATTTTCATTATTGTTTGTGTGTGCCTTGCAGATGCAAGATAATTACCATCACTTAAAATTCTTACAGCGTTCATATGAAAATAATCGTTTGATTTCATCCTCCACTCTTTCATGGGAACAATCGATGAATCTGGAGAAACATGGTCAATAGAATCCCATATAAAATTTGTTCCATTTTTGTGATTTAAAATTGAAATAATTCCACTATCAACATTTTGATTATCATACTTATGTGATTTAGAACCGATTTGAACTATTGTGTCGTCATCTAGATATTGAAATTCGTGAAGTTCTGTAAAGATATCTTCTTCATTAATTTTTTGAAAACCTGTAATATTAAAACTTTTATCTAGTAAAACAGTTTTACCTAAGCCTATAGCAAATTGAGGATAGTTACTAACGGCTCCGTAATAGTATCCGTTTTTATATGGACGAAATGCAGAAAATCCAATACCAGCCATTTTGTACCATATTGGAACACCAAACTTATCGAGCATCATTATGTATGGAAGATATTTTCTAGATTTAGTTAATTTCCTTTCAGTTTGATACTTAACAACTTTTGGAATTTTTATTCTTGTCAATATGTTCTGATAAAGATACTTGATGTAGTGTTTTTTAAGTTCAGGAAAATATCTAATTACATCTTTGATAATTAAAGGCCAATGCACAACTTTAGGAACAATAAAAACACTTGTAAAGATGTTACCCTCTGAGACTAACGATGAGTTTGCTACATTGATATTCAAAGGCGGAAAGTTTATGGGTAAAGTAGCTAAAGTGTAAGTTGCAATATTATCATTATTTTCAAATCTAAAAATATATTCCTTTGGACTGTCTTTTGAAAAAACCTTATAGCTCTTATCATCTAATAATTCATTATCAACATATATTTTGGTGCCGTCTTTAACAAAAAAATCTAAATTAAGTTGAGTATTTTTTTTCTCTGGCACCCAACAATAACGCTCAATATCCGAATCAAATGCAGGAGATAAAGAATAGGGTTCTTTATTAACTGATCGTATATCAAGAACAATGGAAATGTCGTTCTTCTTATCCTTGTTATAAACATCACTTAGTTCTGTGAACTTAAATTCTAAATTTTCTTTTCTCAATAATTAATATACTAACTATTTGAAAACTCAATTACCTCTTTCATTGGTATATGATTAGCAGTATGAGCTCCGTATAAAGCTTTTTCAACTACGCCATTTTCATCAATAAAAATATCTGCTGGTAATCCTAGAAAAGCACCACTCATATTAGATGCTGGATTATAGCCTTTTGCAATAGCACGTAAAAAGCGATCAACTCTAATTGTTATGCCTAACAAAAATCTAAAAAAATTATTTTGTACTTCAAATTTGTCAAAATAAACACGATCATCATCACATAAAATAGTCATATTGCCATCATGTTTTTCTGAATTTTTAACTAAGTCATCAAAATCACAATCAAATATAGCAATAGGTACAAAATTATTACCAAATTCATTTGTTTTGTTGATAATTTCGTTCATCCTTAAGTGACAAAATGGACAAGAAGAATATCTATAAAAAGATATCATTGCTTTTTTTCCTTTTATTGTGTCAAGATTAAACGTTGTGCCATCAATTGATGGAAGGGTTAAATCTTCAATCTTGTCGCCTTTTTTTAATTTCATTAAATCCTTTCAAAGATATTTAATTATAAATTTAAAAGATATAAACAAGAAATTTAAAATATTAATTTATTGTAAATTAATGGCCACCCCTAGGAACTCCTCCATATTTCATTCGAGTATCTCCCATATATGCAACTCTTTCATCAGGATTGTGTGTTTTACAATCAATAATTTCACCAATAAAGAAAGTATGTGTTCCAAGATTTATTTTTTGTACAGTTTTTAATTCGAACCATACACTTGCATTGTCAAAAATTGGAACAGTATTATCAGTCAATGTAATCGGTTCTTTATTAAGAAAGCCTTCCGTGTATTCAGCTGGTTTAGAAAATTTTACAAATACTTTTGTATATTCAGGGGAAAACATGTTTAATGTAAAAAAATTACTCTGATCCATAAGTTTAAAAGTCACACTTTTATTATCAATTCCAACTCCGATTAAAGCCGGCTCCATACTAACTTGAGTTATCCAACTTGCTGTCATACCATTAAATTCACCATTTGCATGACTTCCAATTATTCCAAGAGGACTTGGTATTTTCCATGTAGAAACATTTATATCTTCAGGGGTTAATTCACTCATTTATATACAACTTTTAATAAATTTTATAGTCTCTATATCTAGCGGTATAGCTACAGAGAGTTCTGTAACATTACAGTTTTTCCAATCTTCAAGCTTTTCTTTAATCCGTTCTTTGGAGCCAACAAGAGTTAGATCATCTAGCAATTCATCAGGGAAGATTGATTCTGCTTCGGCTTTTTCTCCTTTTAGATACAATTCCTGAATCTGCGTAGCGATTTCTTCATAGCCATATTCGCACATCAAATTGAAATAAAAGTTTTTATCTTTAGCTCCCATACCACCTACATATAAAGTGTAATTATTTCTTGCAGGAGCTAAATATGCATCTCTTTCAGATTCGTCGCACACCTTCGCAAAAACAGGAGCAGATATATTAAATTTTTCTTTTTTGTTTGGATCTCCTGATTTTTCAAAACCTTTTTCTAAAAATTGATTGAAAAATTTATCTCCAAGAGTTGGTGAATACATAAAAGGAAGCCATCCATCAGCAATCTCAGCAGTCAATTCAATATTTTTTGGTCCAATAGCTGCAAGATATATTGGTATATCGCTTCTAAGAGGTTGTTCAATAAGTTTTAACGGTTTTCCTAAACCAGATGCATCAGCACCATTGTATGGTAAATTGTAGTACTCCCCTTCAAATGAAGTTTTTCCTTCTCTGCGTAAAATATCCTTAACTATCTGGAGATATTCTCTTGTCTTTTTTAATGGCTTTCCATAAGCAACTCCATGCCAACCTTCAACAACTTGAGGTCCAGAAACTCCAATCCCCAACCTAAACCTACCACCAGAAAGTTTATCAATTGTAACAGCAGTCATCGCAGTCATTGCAGGAGACCTTCCTGGTATTTGCATAATGCCAGAACCTAACTTTATATTTTCTGTTAATGCAGCAAAGTATGATAGTGGTGTAACCGCATCATATCCATATGCTTCAGCAGTCCAAATGCAAGAAATCCCTATTTCATCTAATTCTTTAATTAAATTTTTTTCACTTGAAATATGTGGACCAAAATAACCGACATTGATACTAACTTCCATATTTAAAGGATACTACAAATTTATATCAATAAATTCATCATGGGTTAACAAACTGTGCATCTGTATATCATGATTTTCAAAAGGAATTTCATCTAGTATATGGTTTTTATCTGTAATACCGATAAATGTTGAATTTAAATGTTCATAAAGTAAACGATCATAAATACCTCTGCCCTTGCCAAGCCTAGTACCTTTTATATCAAATCCAATTCCAGGTACTAAAAATATATCAACATTATCAATAATTTTTAAATTAATAGGTTGATAAACATTAAAGCTGTTTTTTTCAAACGGTTCTTCATAAATACATATCTTTACTTCTCCATCCTTTAAGCATGTTGTCGATAACGCTGAATGTCCCTTTAAGTACATATTGATATTAATTTCATTTTCGAGAGGTATGTACGTGCATACGATCTTATCTTTAATTATATTTTGTAGCCTATTTATAACAGTTATGGAGTGATCAATATTGACCAATGAAATATTTTTTAGTTTCTTCCTTAATTCTATTTTTTCTAACATAATTTATTATCTGGATAGTTCTACATTACACTTACAACATGTTGAAGAACAAATTACTTACATGGTTCAATTTATTGATAATGGGTATATACACAATCCCAGTTACATACTCTATTTGGTTTGTAGGTTTATTTAATAGATTCACAAAATTGAAATACTTCATTGCTCAAAGCTGGACAATTCCCTGGATGTGGGCTGCTAGATCAAAAGTAACTTTAATTAAAAATTTTGACTATAAAAAAAATCAGCCTTATGTTGTTATTTCAAATCACTTATCAAATTTAGATCCAATGATGCAGTTCAGATATCTTAAAATTAAATGGGTATTTATGGCTAAAAAAGAAGTGTATAAACTTCCTGTCTTTAAAACTGCAGCAAGATCGTTTAATTTTATAAAAGTTGATAGATCAGACAAAAACGATCGAAAAAGTATTAATGAACAGGCAAAGACCCTATTTAGTAACGGATGGTCACTAATGGTTTACCCCCAGGGAACAAGAGCAAAAAAAGATAATTTTCTACCTTTTAAAAGTGGTGCATTTCATATTGCTTTAGAAAATAATATTCCAATCCTTCCTGTTGTGATTGCTGGTACTGGAGACATATGGCCTAGAGGTAAAAAATTTATGACCAGCGGTAAAGCAATCATAAATACGCTAGAACCGATTGATATTTCAAAATATACAAAAGAAACTATAGATCAATTAGTTGATGAAACATATGACAAAATGTCTAAAGTATATAAAGAATTAACTGACACTATAAAAAAATAAAAATCTTACAATACGATTATGAACATCTTATTAGCAGCACTTTCAATATTCTTCTTAAGATTACTTGATCAAACGTTAGGAACTCTAAGAGTACTTTATGTAAACAAAGGTAAACCTGTCTTTGGTGCAGTGTTGGGCTTCATTGAGTCTGCTATTTGGGTTGTAGCAATATCAAGGGTTATTCAAGATTTGAATGATCCTCTTTTAATTTTTGGCTATGCACTAGGTTTTGCTTCTGGAACAATTATGGGGTCATACATAGAGAACACAATTGCAATTGGTGACATTGTAGTAAGGATATTTGCGCCAAAAGATAGCGACAGTATGGAGGTTGCAATGGAATTGAGAGACAAAGGTTTTGGTGTAACAATAATTAACGGTGAAGGAATGCATGGCGAAGTGACTATTGCATGGTGTGTAACACCTAGAAAAAGGGTTAAAGAAGTTTTAAAAATTGTATCAGAAATTAATCCTGATGCTTACGTAACTACCGAAGCAACAACTCCTACAAAATTAACTGGAGACAGAAAGTAGTCTAGAGACCTTTTTCAAATTCATCTTCAAAAGAGACTCTTTTTCTATTGGAGGATTTTTCGTTATTACCTGACTTTTTATCTCTTCCATTTCTATTACCATTTTTTGATCTAGAAGAATTTTTATCCCGAGAGTTTTTTGACCCTCCACCCTCAGCCTCTTCAGGGATTTCTAAGTCTTCAACTGGTGAAAGGCTAACTTTACCTTTTTCAATTGAATCTACGTTGACTTTAATCTTATCCCCTATTGATACAACAGCTTCAGTATTGTTTACTCTTTTACTTGAATGAAATTTTGATACATGAAGTAACCCATCTCTACCTGGCAAGATATTAATAAAAGCTCCATATGTAGCAACGCTGACTACTTCACCATCATATTGTGCTCCAACTTCAGCTTCTGGTGGATCAATAATCAACATAACCATTTCTTTACCAGCAGCTATTGCTTCTTCCTCTGTAGAGCCTAAGGTTAAAATACCATCATCATCAATTTCAACAGAACATCCTGTTTCTTCTTCTATTTTCTTAATATTTTTACCCTTTGGACCGATTACTTCACCAATTTTATCTTTTGGTAGCTCAATAGTTTCAAGCCTAGGCGCATTCCCAGAAAGATCTTCTGCAGGTTCAGAAATTGTATCTTCCATAATGTCAAGTATGTGATGTCTTGCATCCATAGCTTGATTTAAAGCCTTCCTCAACACATCAGCAGGTAGACCCTCTATTTTCATATCTAGTTGCAAAGCTGTAATTACATTTCTAGTACCTGCAACTTTGAAATCCATATCTCCAAGAGCATCTTCTGCTCCTAAAATATCTGTTAATGTGACGTAAGTATCTTCTTTTGATATTAATCCCATAGCAATGCCTGCTACATGTTCTCTAATAGGAACACCCGCTGCCATTAAGGATAAGCTTGAAGCACATACTGATGCTTGTGAAGTAGAACCATTGGATGATATAGCCTCACTTACAACTCTGATAGTATATGGAAAATCAACTTTAGGTGGAATTAGAGGCAGTAGAGCTTTTTCAGCTAGCGCGCCATGACCAATTTCTCTCCTCTTAGGACCCCTCATCGGATAAGCTTCACCAGTAGAATATGGTGGAAAATTATAATGATGCATATATCTTTTTGAAGTAACTGTATCAATTGTATCTAGCATCTGCTCAAGTCTCGACATACCTAGAGTTGTAACATTTAGTACTTGTGTTTCTCCTCTTAGAAACAAGGATGATCCGTGGACTGTCGGAAGTAAATTAATCTCTGCAGATATATTTCTAATATCTGTAGGTGTTCTACCATCTAATCTTGGACCACCAGACAATACTCTGTCTCGAACAGTACTTTTAACTATAGACTTAAATGCTAATTTAATAGCTTTTGTGTTATCTTCTTCTTTATCAAGAAATTTTTCAATAGCCTGTACTTCAAGCTCACTCTGTTTTTCACTTCTTTCAGCTCTGTCAGTCAACGCTGTGGCTTCTTCAATTTGTGAACTAAAGTCATTACTAATGTCATTTTTCAATTCTTCCGAATAATCTTCAACTATAGGCCAATCAACTTGTGGTACTTCTCTTTTAGCTACTAACTCTTTTTGTGCTTCAATTAATTTTGCAATATATTCTTTAGACGAATCAATACCATCAGCAACAATATTTTCCGATGGAGCAACACTGCCTTCATCTATTTTATTAAATGCATTATCTGTTGCACCAGCTTCAACCATAACAATATCTACTTCACCACTGCTATTTAAACTACCTGCTACAACCATATCAAACACAGATTCTTCTAATTCAGAATTTGTTGCTTGAACTACCCAATTATCATTAATTAAAGACATTCTTACTGCACCAACAGCAGACTCAAGTGGCACTCCAGCTAATTGTAATCCCAATGAAGCTGCATTTAATGCTAAAATATCATATTCATTTTCATTATCAACACTTAAAACAGTTGCAATTATCTGAGTTTCACATCTAAATCCATCTTTAAATGAAGGTCTTAGTGGTCTATCTATTAGACGACAAGCTAATATTGCTTTTTCAGTTTGCCTACCTTCTCTTCTAAAAAATCCACCAGGAATTTTTCCAGCTGAGTACATTCTTTCCTCAACATCAACAGTCAAAGGGAAAAAATCTATACCATCTCTTACTGACTTATTAGATACAGTTGTTACTAAAACATTAGTATCTCCAGATGTAACAACAACAGAACCAGGCGCTTGAATTGCTAATTTTCCTGTTTCGAAAGCTATTTCAGAATTCCCAATACTTACTTTTACATTATCAATCGACATATAACCTCTTTCGTGACCAAGGTTATTAATTGTCAGCTTTCAACAAAAGCTCTCAATTAACAACACTAAGTCAAATATTTATCTTCTTAGACCAAGTTTATCTATAATATCACGGTATCTTTGAACGTCTTGATTCTGAAGGTACTGAAGTAGTCTTTTTCTCTTACCAACAAGCATTAATAGTCCTCTTCTTGTATGGTGGTCTTTTTTATGTGTTTTCAAATGATCTGTTAAATGATCAATTCTGTTACTCAATAAAGCAACCTGTACTTCTGCAGAACCGGTATCAATATCAGATTTACCGTATTCTTTTATAATATCTTGGTTTGTTTTCATTCGAGATAATGATAATACTCACTATATCTAATGTGACACTATTTAATTTTTATTAATTTTTTCAATATCGGTGTTTATCTGTTGTACTAATTCATCAATATTGTTGAATTTTTTTTCATCTCTAATAAAAGATTTAAAACTAACAGTTAAATCGTAATTGTAAATATCATTATTAAATTTGAAAATATGAACCTCTAAACTATGTTTTTTATCTTCAGATACAGTAGGTTTGTATCCAATATTCATTATTCCTTCATAATTTTCATCATTAATTTTCACACCAACTTCGTAAACACCATTTTTTGGAATCTGAATACTATTATTTATTTCTAAGTTTGCCGTAGGAAATCCAATCAAAGTTCCTTTTTGATCACCTTTAATCACATTTCCAGAAATAGAATATTTATAACCTAAAGATTCATTAGCTAGTTCTATTTTTGCTTCAGACAGATAAGATTTAATTAACGTTGAAGAGACTTTATTTTCATTATTCTTGTAGTCGTCAATAATATGGATCGAATCATCACCAAAAAAATTAATTAAATAATCAACATCACCTTCCCTATTTAAACCAAATTTGAAATCACTTCCTACAAAAATATTTTTTGTTTTAAGATTAATTTTTAACATATCACAAAATTCAATGGGAGAATAGTTAACAACATGGTCAAAATTAATAAATACTAGATTACTAGGATTAAAATTTTGAATTAACTTCGTTTTTGTTTCATTGGTAGTAAGGAGTTTGTGTTCTATGTTAAAATATTTTTTTGGTAATGTATCAAAAGTTACAATCTGATAATCTTTATTAAAGTTATAAGCTGATTTTATCAGCTGTTGATGTCCTTGATGTACACCGTCAAAACCACCTATACAAGTTGTAGATACACCGTTTAAAATATTATCGTCAGAGGTAAAGTTTTTATATATTTTCATATAAGTACCTTATCTGGTTTGAAATATTTTTCACTAAATGGTTCATAAACTGCAACAATATCATTATTAATAGATACTACATATTTATTTTTTTTCAAAAACATACTGCTTAAAATTAGTTGTCCATGTTGAACTGACTCTAACATGTCTTGATTTAAATCTAAGACAGGTAGATCAATTACCTCTTTCCAATTCAAAGAATGGAGATTGGATTTATAATTAATTTTCTCCACATTTTTATTTAACTTATTATGATTTATGTCTAAATTTCCTATAGATGTTCTTGTAAGCATTTCAACAACTGCTTCAGTATTTAAAGATTTACCTAATTGTTCAACTATGCTCCTAATATACGTTCCCTTGCTTACAGTTATTTCAAATTTTACTTTGTTTTTCATAACTGATAATAACTTTGTATTTTCTACAACAATTTTCCTAAGTGGAATATCAACATCTTGGTTCTGTCTAGCATATTTATATAATCTCTTTCCCTTTACTTTTATTGCTGAATAAATTGGTGGAGTTTGAAATGATTCGCCCAATATATTTCTGAGAAAATCCTCAATATCTTTTTTAAGACTAACTGCATCAACTTTATCATGAAAGGAAAGTTCAGAATCAACATCTAGGGTTGGTGAAGAATATCCTAGAATAGCGGTTACATTGTATGTTTTTTCTGTTTTATCAATATAATCAAACAATTTTGTATACCCATCTGTTGCCAAAAGCATCAATCCATCTGCGTTAGGGTCTAAAGTTCCAGAATGTCCAACTTTATTAAAATTAAAATTTTTTTTTAATTTAGTACATAGATCTTGAGAAGTCCAAGATTTAGGTTTATCTAATAGGTAAAAATTAGGCTTGTGATCTGATTGCATTCTTAACTTTTGTTGTAATTTCATCCATACTTAGTGTGGTAGAAAAACCAGATGCAGCTTTATGTCCTCCTCCACCAAATAATGATGCAATTTTTTGGACATCTAATTTAGTTCTAGATCTTAAACTGCCTTTAAATGATTTATCATCTTGCTCTTTTAAAAGCAATGCTACATTTGATTCTTTAACTAATCGGATAGAGTCAATTAAAAAGTCAATCTCCGAAGATTCAATATTAAATTTTTTATAATCTTCGTGCAAAACATAGGAAACAACCAACTCCTCATCATCAAATAGTTTAATTCTGTTCAATACTTCACTTTGAAGCTTTATAGCATTCATAGGAATTGAACCGTAAATATTATCACTTATAGATGTTAGTTCAGCACCACTCAGCATTAATTTTGAAGCTATTTGAAATACTTCATAATCTGTATTTGAATATTGAAATCTTCCAGTATCAGTAATTAGGCCTGTCATAAGGCAATTTGCTATATTTTTATCTATTTCAATATCCGCAGAGATAATTTCCCTATAGAGAACTTGAGTAGTGCTTGCAGCAGTTGAATCTATAACTTGAATATCTCCAAATGAAGGTTCGATGTGATGATCAATAACAATAACTTGGTCTGATTTCAATGCTATTTCCTCTAAGCTTCCTAGACGTTCAGAATTTCCACAATCAAATACATAAACATTTTCATATTTATTCATTGCGTTATTAGAAATTAAATTAATTGGTAAATGGTTTAAATTAGATGGAATGTTACCTTTAACATCAAAACAGACATCAGAACTGATACCTTTACTATCCAAAATTAATTTAAACGCCAAAGCTGAACCTAAAGCATCACCATCTGGGTTTATATGACCTGTAATTAAATTTGATGAATTACCAATATTATTAAATAATTCACTCATTTTGAGTCCTATCTAAAAGTTCGTTTATTCTTGTAACGTTACTGAATGTATTATCTACTTCAAAAATTATCTTGGGTACATTCTTAGTAGTCATTTCTCTGCTGACTACTTTTTGTATTTTGGTTCTATTTTTTTCTAGAGATGTCTTTAAAGAACCTTCATTTCCTTCCAAGGTTGATACGAATATCATAGATTTTTTTAAATCTGGTGATGTAGACACATGAGTGACAGTTGCTTTATTTAAAGATGGATCTGAATTTCTCAACAATGCTTCAGAAACAATTTTTTGAATAAGTGGATTAATTCTATTTATTCTTCCACCACGTTTTTGATTACTCATTTTGATTTCTTATACTTCGACTTCAGCAAGTATTTCTATAGTATCACCCTCTTTAATATCTTTATAATCTGACAAACCGATTCCACATTCAAGACCTTCATTTACAACTTCTACATTGTCTTTGAATCTTCTCAGAGATACTATTGTGCCCTCATAGATAACAATTCCGTCTCGTAGTAATCTAGCTTTGGCATCTAATTCTACTTTTCCTTCAGAAACAATAGATCCTGCAACTACGCCAACCTTTGGAGCTCTAAAAGTAGTTTTTACATCTACCATACCAATGACTGCTTCTTCAGTTTTAATTGTCATTTGACCAAGAACAGCTTCTGAAATATCATCAAGAAGCTCATAAATAATACTGTATGTTCTTACATCTATTCCTTTACTTTGTGCCATGTTTCTAGATTGACTGTCTGGCCTAACATTGAAACCAATTATCATCGAATCAGTTGCACTAGCAAGATCTACATCTGACAATACTATTCCTCCAACTGCACCGTGAACAACTTGAATATTTACATCATCTGTCGCAAGCTTGTTTACTCCATCCTTAATTGCTTCGACTGAACCATTTGTATCAGCTTTTAATATTAAATTAACTGTATTTAATTCGCCTTCTTGTAAAAGCTTCATCATGTCACTCACCCTTGACTCAACAGAAAATGATGAATTGTCATGATCTTTTAATTTACTTTTATTTTCTTCAGCTTTAGACTTTGCTTCTTTTTGATTTTTTACTGCAACAAATTGATCTCCAGCTGTTGGAGATTCATCCCAACCAATAATGTCAATTGGTGATCCAGGTTCAACTGTTTTTTGTACTTTGTTATTATGATCAAACATAGACTTTATCCTACAAAAAGCCCGACCAGCATATAAGAAATCACCTTGCTTTAAAGTTCCTCTAGTTACAATAACAGTTGCAACATTGCCTTTTCCAACTTCCATTCTCGATTCAACTATGTATCCGGACGCATCTGTATTAAAATTTGCTTTAAGTTCTTCAATTTCAGCAACTAAAGAAAGAGTTTCCAATAAATCATCTACTCCATCACCTTTTGTAGCTGAAACTTCAACTACAGGAGTATCGCCTCCAAGATCTTCGGATATAACATCATATTTTGTTAGTTCAGCTTTAATCATTGAAGGGTTCGCTTCAGGAAGATCGCATTTATTAATTGCAACAACAATAGGAACTTCAGCAGCTTTTGAATGATTTATAGCTTCTATAGTTTGAGGCATAACACCATCATCAGCAGCAACTACAAGAACAACTATATCGGTTACGTTTGCTCCCCTTGCTCTCATTTGTGTAAAAGCTTCATGTCCAGGTGTATCGATAAAAGTTATACCTGTTTCACCAGAATCAACTTTGTAGGCACCAACATGTTGAGTAATACCTCCAGCCTCTCCATCTGCAACTTTTTCATTTCTTATGTAGTCAAGAAGACTTGTTTTTCCGTGATCAACATGCCCCATAACTGTAATAATTGGAGCTCGTAGATTTAAACTATCCTGTTCATCCTCGAATTCCTTAAATTCAATAATATCCTCTCTAGATATTGTTACTTCATCAATTAAATCTGGAATTAAATTATATTTCTCAAAAAGTTTTTCTATTTCGTTATCTTCTAGTGGTGAATCTATAGCTTTCATAATTCCTAAACCCATTAAATCACCTACTATTTGCGTAGCATCAGTCTCTATGAGCAAACTTAATTTTTGAGGTGACGAATTTCTGGAAACTTCGACTATTTGTACATCATCACCGTCTGCTGCTGTTTCTTCTTCAGGAAGTTCAACTATTTCTTCTTCAATCTCATTCTTAATTTCTTCAACTTCTTGAACTACATTTTTTTCATCCTGAACTGGATCTAATGCTAATTTAACTAATTCTTCTTCTTCTTCAGTTAATCCAGACGATGCAGTTTTAACTTCAATACCAAGTTCTTTAGCCTGATGAAGAATGTCAGCTGATGCTAAGTCCAGCTCTTTAGCGATTTGATGAATTCGCTTTTTTGCCATTTATTCTTCCTCGTTTGATGAATTCTCTTCAGTTTCAGACTCCTCAATCTGAGGTGAGTCTCCAAGTCCTACTATATCTATCTTGTAACCAGTTAATTTAGCCGCAAGACGGGCATTTTGCCCCTCTTTTCCAATTGCAAGAGAAAGTTGGTTGTCTTTTACAACAACTTTTGCGGATTTTGTATGTTCATCAATCTCAACTTCATCTATATCTGCTGGCCCTAGTGCTTCCTTGATAAATCGAACTTTGTCTTCCCTCCATTCAACTACATCTAATTTTTCACCTCTAAGCTCATTTACAATTTGCCTAACTCTATTTCCTCTTGAGCCAACACAAGCACCTTTAGGATCAACATTTGGATCATTAGAAAATACAGCAATTTTTGTTCTGCTACCAGCTTCTCTGGCTATTGCTCTTAACTCAACTGTGCCATCGGTTAATTCAGGTACTTCTAATTCAAGCATTCTTTCAACAAATTCTGCTTTACTTCTGCTAACAATTATTGGGACCCCTTTAGCATCTTCACGTACTTCAGTAATTAATGCTTTTACTCTATTGCCTCTTTCGAGCCTTTCAAATGGTACTCTTTCACCTGATGGAATCACAGCTTCCGCATCTTGAAGATCTAATATTGTTTGATTAAATCTAGGATCAAACTGTGTAACTATTCCTGTAATTAGTTCTCCTTCTCTTCCAATGTATGCATCTAAAACAGTCGCTCTTTTTGCATCGCGAATTTTGGTAGTCATCATTTGTTTAAAAGATTGAGCAGCAATTCTTCCAAATTCATCCTCATCTAGTTCTACCTTCCATTCTTCAATAACATTACCTTCAACATCAAGCTCTTGAGCGTAAATTAAAACCTCACCACTTTCAGGATTTAGAGTTACTCTAGCTTCTTCTGCAGCACCAGGTATTCTCATATATGCAGAACGAAAAGCAGATACCAAAGCTTCATACATGCTTTCTACCGACACACCTTTATCAAGAGCTAAAGATTCAATCGCTTGTTTACTTTCATTACCTAGTTTCATTTTTATCCTTTTACTTTTTCTTTAAATTGTTTAAATTCAATTTTTGCATTTTTTATATCTGAAATTTTTATTTCAATCTCATCGTCTTCTATTTTTAAATTTATAGTTTTATCATCTACTGAAGCAAGTGTTCCTTCAAATGTATAAACATCATCTATTGGATTTATAAGTTTAATTTTTACTAATTCCCCAATTGATAATTCAAAATGTCGTAAAGATTTTAATTTTCTTTCAATACCAGGGCTTGAAACAATCATTTCGAAGGAACCTTTTTCATAACCAAATTCCTCAATAACTCTCGTAAGCTGCTTATTTAATCTGGCAGTTGTGTCAAGATTAATATCTTCAACTGAATAAATGAATACTTCAATTTTTGATATATTTGGAAAATTTAATATATTTAGATCATAAAGTTCCATGTTTTCAACATTTAAATATGAGTCAATTTGATGGTAGATTTCATCTTCAGAAACCATAAAAACCTCCTCATAAAAAAAAGCGGGCTTGACTCCCACTTTACGTAGCTAAATTGTCAATATTAATTATATCAAATATTCAAATATATTAAAAGATATTTTTAATAAGCTTTTGAAAAAATAGCTAATTTACCTTGTGAATTTTCATTATTTACAGCTTTACCTGTTTTATCATGATCTAAAACATAACATCTTAGTGTCGCCTTTGTTTCCTGTTTAACTCTATCTTCATCTGAGCTATTTTCGTCCCAATAACATGTTACAAATCCTGGTTCAGAGTTTAATGCAGCTATAAGTGCTTCATAATTTTCAACATGTTTGGTATTTTCTTCACGAAATATCTTAGATGATTCAAGAAGTTTATTATGAATATCATCCAAATTCTCTGATACTTTATTTTTTATCTCTGAAATAGGAACATTAAACTTTCCTTCAACTCCATCCCTCCTAGAAAATACAACTGAGTTATTTTCAATATCACGTGGACCTATTTCCAATCTTAAAGGAACACCTTTTAATTCCCATTCATTAAATTTAAAACCAGGAGATATATTATCTCTATCATCTATATGTACCCTAAAATCTCCATCTATCTCATTAACAATTTTTTGTGCTGATTCTAAAATCAATGAACTTGAATCTTCATTTGGTGTGATAGGAATAATTACTACTTGGTAAGGAGCAAGCTTAGGTGGTAAATTTAAACCCTTATCATCTCCATGTGCCATAATAATCATTCCAATTAATCTGGTGCTTACTCCCCAACTAGTTTGATAAGGATGTTTTAAATTATTTTCTTCATCAGAAAATTGTATCTCAAACGCTTTAGAAAAATTTTGACCTAGCTCATGTGATGTTCCAGCTTGTAATGCTTTCATGTCTTTCATCATTGCTTCAATTGAATAAGTACGTGTAGCACCAGCAAATCTCTCGTTTGCTGATTTAATTCCTTTTACCACCGATACTGCAGCTGCGTTTTCAGCAAACTCTGCATAAATATTTAACATTTTTAATGCTTCTTCAGTTGCTTCTTCTTCAGTAGCATGTGCTGTATGTCCTTCTTGCCAGAGAAATTCGGATGTTCTTAAAAATAATCTTGTTCTCATTTCCCAACGGACAACATTCGCCCATTGGTTTATCAACATTGGTAAATCTCTATAGCTTTTAATCCATTTAGCAAACATATGGTTAATAATTGTTTCTGATGTTGGCCTAACAACCAATGGTTCTTCAAGCTCTTTACCTCCAGCATGTGTCACCATTGCTAATTCAGGAGAAAATCCTTCAACATGTTCAGCTTCTTTTTGTATAAAAGAATTAGGGATGAATAAAGGAAAATAAGCATTTTGGTGTCCAGTCTTTTTAAACTTCTTATCAAGATATGACTGGACGCTTTCCCAAATAGAGTATCCGTATGGCCTTATTACCATGGTTCCCTTAACCGGAGAATAGTCAGCTAATTGAGCTTGTTGAATAATATCTGTATACCATTCATTAAAATCTTCTGACATTGGCGTAAGCTTTTCAACCATGTTTATATATTAAAGGTTTTAATTTTCAATATCTTTATTTGTAGTAATCTCTATGACAGATTTAGTTCTTTCTTCAAAGTTATTGATATCACCTTGAATGTTTAATAATGCTTGCACATCCTCTTCAGCAATTTTTGCTGCATTAGTATCCGCAGCAGCAAGTCTGGCTTCTATTCCTTCTTCAGCTATTAATCTGCCTTCTTTAAGCAAAGCATCAACCATATCTTTTTCATCAACTACTTTTACAACTTGACCTTTTATAAACAAGTGACCTCTTTTTTTTCCAGCAGCTATACCTAAATCTGCAGATCTTGCCTCACCTGGTCCGTTAACGACACATCCCATAACAGCAACTTGAATAGGTAATCCTTCTTTTTCCAACACATCTTAAGCATCACTAGCAACTTTTATTACATCTACTTCTGCTCTACCACAACTTGGACATGCTATTAAATCTAATGATTTTCTTTCACGTAAACTTAAATATTCAAGTAACTGGCGACCATATTTTGCTTCCTCGACAGGATCAGTTGTTAAAGATAATCTTATAGTATCTCCAATGCCTTCTGACAAAAGAGTTGATATACCTGCAATAGATTTAATAAGGCCTCCTGGAAGCGGCCCTGCTTCTGTTACTCCAAGGTGAAGAGGATATTCAACAGACTCAGCAAGTAATCTATATGATTCGATCATTAAAGGAACGTTTGAATGTTTCACTGAAATTTTTATATTATGAAATCCAACATCTTCAAGATATCTAGCTTCTAACATTGCTGACTCAACAAGTGCTTCTGGCACTGAGTCACCATATTTTTCTAAGATATCCTTATCTAATGATCCAGCATTTACTCCTATACGAATTGGGATTTCTGCTTTTAAACATTCTTTAGCAACTTCTTTAATCTGTTGCTCGTTTCTTATATTTCCTGGATTTAACCTAAGACCATCTACACCAGCTTCAATAGCAGCAAGTGCTAGTTTGTATTGAAAATGAATATCAGCAATTATTGGAACTGGACTTCTTGCACATATTTTAACGAGTGATTCTGCAGCTTCAATTTCATTACAAGTAACTCTTACTAAGTCTGCACCATTATTTGCTAACTCATATACTTGCCCTAAAGTTTCATCCGTATCTCTGGTTTTGGTAGTAGTCATAGATTGTACTGAAATTGGATAATCCGATCCGACACCAACTTTTCCTACTTTAATTTGAGTGGTCTTTCTTCTGCCAATCATAATTTAATTGGTTGGGTAATGTCTAGATAAAATGCGGTAACACCTAAGAACACAAAGATTAAGATAACTAAAGCAGCTACAGGATACAATTTTTTATCAGGAATTTTTTTACCAGTAATTCCTTCATAAAGAGCAAGCACTACCCTACCGCCATCTAATGGAACTAATGGAATTGAATTAAATACGGCAAGAAAAATATTTACAAATGCAAGTAGAGTAAATAGATTAACATATCCCCCCTCTGCTATTTGGTTGCCTGCTTGTGCTAATCCAATTGGACTTAGAGGTCTTACTTCATCTGGAATGACTTCTCCTGAATAAGTTCCAAGTAAAGTCTGTAAATTATCAGGACTAAATAGAGTAAAAATACCCTCTACAGCCGCTTTTGTCATGTCTATTTCTACTAATGTTGTAGCTGATATTGATTGAATTATGCCGAGTTTCTGATTTTGGATACTAGGTGAAACCCCTAAATAACCAGTTTCCGAGTTTGAAATCATCCTTGACTCAAGTGTTGTAGTTGTGATATAGCTTTGATTATTTCTCAAGTAACCAATTGATACATAATTATTTGGATTAACTTCAATATAACTAACAAGTTCACTCCAAGAATTAACCTCATTGCCATTAAAAGAAACAATGGTATCTCCAGGTTTTAAACCAGCAATAGAGGAAGGTGCTTCATTTTCTGGATTAACAGATGATACTCCTAAAGTGTCAATTTCAAGAGTTGGCTGCTCAACTCCATAAAATGTAAAAATAGAAAACAGTATCAACCAAGCTAATAAAAAGTTTACGATGATACCTGAAGATGCAATATAAAGCTTTTTTGTCCAAGAAGCAGTATGAAACAATTCTTCGGATTCAAAACCTTCAACCTCTTCATTCTCATCCATACCGGGTATTTTTACATAACCGCCAAGAAGAAGTGCTTTTAAACCATACTCTGTGTCATTCTTTTTGAAAGAAAATAATTTTGGACCAAATCCTACAAAAAATTCAGATACAGCAATTTTTGACCTTTTTGCAGAAATATAATGTCCTAATTCATGTAATACTACAAAAAGTGTCAATAAAGCAATTGTTAAAAAAGCGTTCATAACTTAATTATTACACTTATTAAATTAAATCTAAAAACTGAATAAAAAGAACCAATATTGGAAAGCTTAATATTTGGGAGTCTACCCTGTCTAAAACACCCCCATGTCCAGGAAGAAAATCACTAGAGTCTTTTATTTCCACAGATCTCTTTATTTTTGATTCAAATAGATCTCCTAAAACTCCAAAAAGTATGAATATCAAAGAAATAATTAAAATTTGAATAAAATCTAATTCAAAGAAATTATATAAAACTATACACATAGAAAAAGAACCTACAAATAAACCTACGAAAAATCCTTCCACAGTTTTATTTGGAGAGATGCTTTCAGAAAGTTTTCTTTTACCAAATCTTCTACCAAATTCATAAGCGGCGATATCAGATAATGAGATTGAAATTAATGCTAAAAATGTAAATAAAGGTCCTAAGTTTTTCAAAACATAACCGATAGAAGCTATTCCAGTTCCAAACCATATTAGAAATAAAAATGAGCTACCAAATTTTTCATAAATACCATAAGAAACAAAAGTACCAGTATAGATAATTACGCCTATTGGAAATATAAACATAGGAATATGAATATTATCTAAACCATAAAAGTAAGCAATAACTAAGGGTGCAATTGAGGAGTAAAGTAGTAATGGATATGGAATTATTATTCCATAATCAAATATATCAAACCATTCTTTAGTAGAGACTAAAGCAACTAAAACTAATAATATAAATGCTGAAGTTTGATTAAGAAATAAAACAGCAACTAATAATAAGAGCCCTAAACCTGTGTAAATTCTTGGGTTGGAAGTAAATCTTCCTTCTTTTGTCTCATTTTGAAAATCATTATTATTATTTAAGTTTTCCTCTTCAGGTAATTCTATATAACCAGGCCAAAATGTTCCGTCATTATCAGACTGTAAATATTTTTTAGACTTCAAGAAGTTCATTTTGCTTTATCGAT
>Ga0181406_1000123_pt1 | contig 28115 bp, 11 predicted proteins | sample 29SPOviralmetaG_FD_130135 | JGI IMG/M metagenome (GOLD analysis project Ga0181406, IMG submission 130135) | Marine viral communities from the oligotrophic San Pedro Time Series (SPOT) site, San Pedro Channel, CA, USA - 29 SPOT_SRF_2011-12-20 | ecosystem: Environmental > Aquatic > Marine > Strait... | reverse complement strand
GTGACCCTTATGATCATGACACCACTACTGATGGTAGGAGATCTGATGCTGCTGCTCATGTTTTTCATAAGTTTAGTATGGGAAGTGATGCGTCTATGCAGTTTGTGTGTGAGTACATTAACAGACCACCTAAAGCAGAAATATTTTACGAAGACATGATTAAGATGTGTGTGTTTTATGGGTGTCAGGTGTTAGTAGAGAATAACAAAGTAGGAATACTTAAGTACTTTGAGAATAGGGGTTACTACGAGTACCTGATGGATAGACCAGATATGACACATACAGAGTGGAGTCGAGGAAAGCAAAAGACAAAAGGAATACCTGGATCTGGAGCTGCAGTAATAAATGCTCAGGCAGAAGCAGTAGCAACATATATATACGATCATGTAGGTTATAATGTTGATACTGGTGAGGTAGGCAGGTGTTTTTTTAATACGCTTCTTGATGATTGGAGTAGGTTCGAGATAGATAATAGAACAAAATATGACGCAACAATATCGTCATCGTTAGCTTTATTAGCTGCACAAAAATATATTAGACCTAAAAAAGAATATAAGATTTCGTCTCCTTTAGTAAAAAAATATAGTAATAAGGGGATGTCAAGTAAAAAAATAAGAACATGACATTTAATGAGGATAAGAAAAAATTAAATGGGTATCCATCACCCTTAGCAACAAACGAAGAAAAAGCTACTAAAGAATATGGTCTTGAATATTTTAGAGCTATGTACTATCAGTGGCATAACAATGCTGATGTTTATTTTCGTGATATAAAGATGCGTTATGTTAAAAATAGAGCTTATGCTGAGGGCAATCAAGATGTTGGTAAGTATAAAGACTTACTAGACGTAGAAGGAGATTCTTCATATCTTAATATTGATTGGAGTCCTGTATCTATTGTGCCTAAATTTGTTGATGTAATTGTTAATGGTATGGTTAATCAAGACTATGATGTTAAAGCTAAGTCTATAGATCCTGTTGCTACTAGCGAAAGACATGAACAAAAGAAAAAGATGTACGCTGACATGATGATGAGTCCTCTTATTGCAAAGATTGAGGACAAGACTGGAATGAAGTTAACAAATGATAACTTTGTTGCTGAAAGTTCTGAAGAGATAGAAATGTACATGGCTATGAATTATAAACAGTCTGTAGAAATAGCCTTAGAAAAAGCTATAGAATACACCATGGATATAAATGATTACGAAAACATTAAAAGATATATGATTCGTGATCTTGTTGTTTTAGGTATATGTGCAGCTAAAACAGAGATGTCTAAAACAGAAGGTGTTAAGATACGACACGTTGATCCTGAAAATCTTATTACTTCTTTTTCTGCTAAACCAGATTATAAAAATATACGTCACGCTGGAGAAATATATTCTATGACTATTGCTGATTTAAAACAACAAGCAGGTGATGAGTTTAGCGAAGATGATTATATTGATATAGCTAAACAGTATGCTGGGAAAAATAATAATCCTATGAATTACGGTACTACTGCTTATTATGAGAATGGTGCTGAAACTTATGATTATGACAAGTTTAGTGTAAATGTTTTAGATGCTGAGTTTATTACTAGTCACTCTTTAAATTACGAGAAAAAAGAAAATAAACATGGAGGTTATTCTGTAAACAAAAAACCTTCTAACTATAGACAACCTAAGAAATCTAAAACAAAAAGAGAAAGTATTGGCTCTACAGTAAAGGTTGTTTATACAGGTAAGTATATTGCTGGTACAGATTATATATTTAATTATAGTTTAATGAAAGATATGCCCAGACCTAAGTCTAACTTAGCTGAGACAAAACTATCTTATATAATATACCAGCCAAACCTTTATAAAATGAAGAGTCGTTCTTTAGTTGACAGAATGATTCCTTTTGCTGACCAGATACAGTTAGCACACCTTAAAATACAACACGTATTAGCTAAAGCTAGACCTAAAGGTGCAGCCTTTGAGGTTTGTGCTTTAGAAAACGTATCTAAAGGTGATGGAGGAACATTTACTCCTATGGAACTTCAAGAGATATACGATCAAACTGGTAATGTTTATTATCGTAGAATGGATGATGAAGGTAACATGACAAATGCTATGCCTATTCAAGAATTGGAAAATGGTATAGGTCGTGATTTTGCAACTTTAATAAACGTGTATAAACATAACCTTCAAATGATTCGTGATGTTACTGGTGTTAATGAAGCAAGAGACGCTTCTAAACCATCTAGCGAAGCACTTGTTGGTGTACAAAAGTTAGCTTTGTTAGCTTCTAATAATGCTACAAGAGATATAAATGATGCTTATCTTAATGTTACAAAAAGAGTATCTCAAAGTATTACTATAAGAATGCAAGACTTAGTAAATTTTAAAGGGTTACATGGTATGTACGTTAATGTGATAGGTGATTCTTCTATGAATAGTATAAACATGATGAAGAAATTGTCTATACATGAGTTTGGTATAACATTAGATATAGCACCAGATGAAGAGGAAAAACAGATAATGGAACAAAATATTCAAGTGTCTATAGCACAAAAAGAACTTAGGCTTGAAGATGCTATAGCTATACGATCTGTTAAAAATGTTAAGATGGCTAATCAAATGCTTGTTCTAAGAAGAGCTAAATATCAAAAAGAGCAAAGGACTATGGCTCAACAAGCTTCAGAACAAAATGCTAAATTGCAACAGCAGTCAGCACAACAAGCTGCACAGCTTAAGCAACAAGAATTGCAGGCAGAAATGCAAATAGAACAAGCAAGAGTACAAGCTAAAGCTCAAGCAGACATGCAGTTAAAACAACTTGACTATCAACTTAAAGAACAATTTGAGCAGGCTCAGCATACTAGAAGATTAAGAGAAATAGAACTTTCTAATCTTGGTAAAGAAGGTACTGCATCAATACAAGGTGGAGTTAGGCAAGCTGTTCAACAACAGTCTGCTGTTAATCAATCTCAGATGATAGAACAGAGACAAGGACGCAGAGGTCCTCTTGGTGAAAAGGAAAAAGAAGAGAAAGAATAATTTGTGTTTAAATAAAAAAAGTTTATATTTGCGAAAATAGTTTAAGTTAAATTAAGGAAAAATGGGAATAGAAGATCAATTTGCAAAAGCATTTAGTGGCGAAGTTGTCGGCACTGAAGCAGATAACAATAATACTGTTGATTTAACAACTGATCAAGGTCAGGAAGAAGTTCAACAGCAAGATCAACCTACAACACAAGAAGAATCAAATGTTGTAGATTTGACAACAAAAGATAGTTCTTTAAATAATGAAGAGACTACCACTGAGGAACAACCTCAAGCTAGTCAACCACAAGAGGGTGAAGAAATCAGTGATGATGAAGTTGTCTTACAATACCTTAGCGAGAAGCTTGGTCGAGACCTAACATCATTTGATGATCTTAACACAACAAGTGCACAAACAGAAAGCAGTGACTTTGCAAGCGAGCAGCTTAAAGTTATTAATGAGTATGTTAAAAACACTGGTCGTACAGTTCAAGATTACCTAAACACTCAGTCGGTTGATTTATCTAACGTTTCTGATGACGCAATAATGAAGGAGTATCTACGTGTAGATAATCCAAAGTTAACTGAAGCTGAGTTAAATGATTACATTGCTGCGACATATAAAACAGATTCTAAAGAGTATAGCACGAGGGATACCAATGCTGGTAAGGTTCAACTTACTAAAGATGCTAAAGCTGCTAGAGACTACTTTAATCAGATTAAGAAAGATTATGCTATGCCTGTAGAGGGTAATAATCCTGAAACATCTGAAGCAGAAAGGACAGAATGGTTATCTCAAATGGAAGAGACAGTTAATGACCTAGAAGGTTTGTCTTTTTCTATGAACGATAAAGGTGATGAATTTGTTTATAGTCTAGATGACGAAGCTCGTCAAGAGATTAAAGGACATAATTCTGATCTAGAAAACTTTTTTGATAAGTATGTTGATGAAAGTGGTAAATGGGACTTTGATAAATTAAATACAGATATGTACATTTTAAATAATATAGATAAAATTGTTAGGGGTGTAGCTAATCAGTATAAAAGCAAAGGAACAGAAAGTGTTATTAATGAGATTAAGAACCCTTCGTTTACACAAGATAAACAGGAGGCTCCTCAGAAACAAAGAACTACTTTAGATATGCTCAGAAATGAGATATGGAATAAATAAAATAATTTAATTTTTAAAAAATAAAATAAAATGGCAACAGTTTCAAATGCTGCTGCGAAGTTAACACCTTCAGCAGTACAAGTTGCGACATCATTTAATTATGTAAGTTCTGTTGATTTAGTATCTGGAGGTACTACAGCAAACTTAATTCACTCACGTGATGTTGATGAGCAGCTTATTAAACGATACGGTGATCAAGGGATCACTGGGCTCCTTGAGTTACATGGAGCAAAAAAAGAGTGTACAAACAACTTGTTTGAGCACTACGAAGAAGATTTTATTCATAACAATTTTACAGGTTCTATTGCTGCTGAAAGTGGTAACCAAGGTACTTTAACTGTTAGTGCTGATGATGATGATGCTTCAGGTCGTCACGCTTTAAGAGTTGGTGACTTGATTCAAAATGCTGGTGGTAATATATACTTAGTTCAATCAGGATCTGCTGTAACATGGAAAGTTCAGTTAGTAGGTACTGCTGAGACAGCAATTATAGCTTCTTCTGAATTTGCTATTATAGGTAATGCTTATGCTGAAGGTACTGGACAACCTGAAGGTTTAACACCAAGAGTTCACCACTACCAAAATCACACTCAAATTATTAAAGAAACATTTGAAGTTACAGGTTCTGAAGCTACAAACGTTACTTATCTTAAGACTGATGGTGGTTACTTATGGTACCTTAAAGGTGAGGCTGATACTCACAAAAGATTCCAGGATTACTGTGAATTAGCTTGTGTGTTAGGTACTGCAAGTGCTGCTTCTACAGTAGATACTGGTGATTCTGGTGGAAGTCGAGTTTTTACTACCGAAGGTCTTTTACCATTTATTGAAGGTAAAGGTCAATCTATGGATCTTGGTTCTTCTGCAATTACAATGGCTGACTTTGACGCTGCTGTAAAATCTTTAGACAAATTTAGAGGTGCAAAAGAGATGGCTCTTTATGCTGGGATAAATCTATCTTTAGATATTGACGACCTATTAGCTGCACAAGGTGCTTACGCTGCTGGTGGTGCTAACTATGGTACTTTCGCTAATAACAAAGATATGGCGTTGAATTTAGGTTTCAACTCGTTCTCTCGTGGTGGTTACACTTTTCACAAGAAAACTTACGACCTATTTAATCACCCATCTTTATTAGGTGCTGATGGATTTAATTACAATGGTTATGGTATGTGTATTCCTATGGATTCACAAAAAGATGCTCGTTCTGGTGAGAAAGTTCCTGCTTTACGTTTACGTTACAAAGCTGCGAATGGTTACTCTCGTGAGATGGAGCACTGGTTAACTGGTTCTGCTGTCCTACAAAACAAAACTAATCAAACAGATACGTTACAGTGTAACTACAGATCTGAGAGAGGTTTTGAAGGATTTGCTCCTAACCGTTTCTTATTGTTCAAAAAATCATAATTATTAATATATAAAAACATAAGAAAATGGAAAAGTACTTATATTTCTGCAAGGGAGCCACAGACGGGCTTTATAATGTTGCTCATGATGTTGCTGTATATCCTGTAAGTCGATTTAGAGGATTTACAAATCAATCTACTACACAAACTGAATTATCAATGCTTTTTGAACCTATGGAAGGTGAAGTTGGTGATGCTGATGGTGGTGGTGATGATGTGTGCGATGTTGTTGTATTAACTATAACATCAGATAAGCACAAAGAAGTTATATCATCTATTTTAGCTGCTATAGATGCGCCTAAAATTTCTGGTACTGGCAAAAGCTTAATTACTATAGCTGATGTTATGAACTCAGAATTTTTATCTATAGACCCTGATTCTGCAGGAGTTGCTGTAGCTATTAGTGGTGTTGCAATAACAGTTCAGGCTGGAGCTTCTGCTTAATAAGCAATAGCTGATTATATTACTGGGGGAGGGACTTACTCTCCCCCTTTATAAAACTTTAAGTTAATTTTAGAAAATAATTATTATGACACCAACAAAAACAGCTAGGAAGGCTGTAACGCCTCCTGCAAATACTAAGGTAGAAGCTAAAGCTCCCATAGTAGAAAAAAAGTTTGTTCCAAAATTTTCTTCAGGAACAAAAGAAATTAAACCTTCAATTTATCAATTAGTTAAAATTAAAAAAGATAGGAATGGAAAAATTCAATTTCCTGTAGTTTATATGATAAAATCTGAAGATGTTATATTTGATGCTACAACAGGAGAAAATAGAAAAATTAGATACGTTCCTGGAGAGACATCTATATATGCAGATGAGCAATCTGAAAATGTTAAAATGAGAGATCCTATTTCGTTTACTAATGGAATTTTATATGTAGATCATACAAATCCTACTCTTAAAAAATATTTAGATCATTGCAATGCTAATGCTGATAATCCTCACAGGATGAAAGGTAAAGTTGCCTCTTTTAAATTAAAAGACAATTCAAGGGATGCTAAGAAAGAAATAGAAAAAGTGGCTACATCTATGGAGGCTGTACAAGCTGCTCTTAAAATGCCTTTAAATGAGCTTGTAGGGTATGCTAAAGTATTAGGTGTTAACACCAATAAGAGTACTGATGAGATTCGTTGGGATATGAAAGTTCAAGCAGAAAAAAGTCCTGCAACATTTTTAGCAGGTATGAATGACCCTCGTACAGAGATGAAACAACTGTTATTAATGGCTGAGGAATCAGGTATTATATCTATGAAGAAAACAGGTGTAACTTGGACAAATTCAGGTAATACTATTTGTGTCCCTGCAATTGGAGTTAAGCCTATCGAGAGAATGGTAGATTTTTGTTCTGAAGGTGAGGGAGAGCAGATATACTCTGAGATAGAACGTAGACTTAAAGCACTTAATCAATAATATATTGATACAGTATATTAAAAGGGGAGGCTTAGCAGTCTCCCTTTTTTTGTTATACGGATTAATTTCGTACTTTTGCTAGGGAATAAAACATAAAAAAATGACAATTGATGAAATATATAGGTTAGTACAAACCTTTGCAAATAAAGAGCAAAGAGGTTTTATAACTCCTTCTGATTTTAATCTTTTAGCTAAACAAGCAGAGTTAGAGTTGGTAAACAAAAGATTAGATGTTCTTAGAGAAAAATCTCAAGCTAAAAAAATAACAGGAGTATTAGAAGAATCTTTAACTCCTGAGGTTGCTGAACAAGATTTAGCTCCTTTTTTAATATCTATACCTAAAAACACTTCAACTTCATCTATTACATCAGGATATATAGAAAATGAAATATCTGTTGATGATAATGTTTTATTAATAAAAGAGTTATTTATACTTCCAGATGAAACCCTTGGTATAAACTCACACATCCCCTTAGAGATAATTGGACCAAAAGATATAAACAAAGTTTTAAGAAGTAGTTTAGTTAAACCTTCTGTTGAATTCCCTGTAGGTCTTATGAGTGGTTCAGCTAACTCAAGTAATTTAAAAATTAAAATATTTCCTGACAGTATAAAAAAAGTGATGATGTATGCTTATCATATTCCATCTACTCCTCCACAGTGGTCTTATGTCACTGTAGCTGGTAAACCAGTATATAACCCATCTGATTCAACTCAGTTTAAATTACCTGTTAGAGCTCATGGAGAGTTGGTAATTAAAATACTAGAATATCTTGGTGTTAATTTAAGAGAAGCAACTTTAATTAATTACACTACTGGAAAAGAAATGATGCAAGATTTAGGGGTTTCAAGAAAAGCTAAAAGTAAAAAATAATGGCAATAGAATACACTACAATAGAGGAGGTTATTAACGACTTTCAATTAATGATTGATGACTCTTCTTACGATAAGGAGGCTCAGATATACCAATTAAGATTATTAGCATTACAAGGGCTTAGAGAGCTTACATTTGACGTAGAACAATCTGTTAGGACTACAACATTATCTGTAGATTCTACAACTCTTCAGGTAGCATTACCTGCTGATTATGTTAAATTATTAAGAGTTGGATATAAGGGAGATGATAAAGAGTTTCACCCTTTAGGTAGTAATCCTAATTTAACTTTAGATGATAGCGTATTAGCACAAGTTAATGATGATCTTTACGATGAAAATAATCCTTACTTTCATACTGATGTTGGTCAAAAGTATGGAACTGGAGGAGGTAAAAACTCTTTAGGTTATTATAGAGTAAATAGACATGATAATACTATAAACTTCTCTTCAGATGTAGCAGGAAAAACTGTGTTTATGGAGTATATATCTGATGGTATAACAGAAACTCCTCCAAAAAATCATATTGTAAGGTTTGTTTTAAATAATACTGCAACTAATATTGCTTATGGTATAACTGATGGTACTACTATAAAAATACCAAATAGATCTGGATCTTTTATTACTTATACTTTTAAAAATAAAACTTCAGATACTTTTACTGCACATGATGGTTTAACATCAAATCCTGCAAGTACAGATGTTTATATTGATTTAAGTAATGAGAGTCACACAGGAATAGCTGAATCTTTTTCAAAAGTTATAAATGAGGGTTACCCAACATATAGTGTTTCTCCAAACGATTTAAAAATAACAGCATCTAATAATAGTAATATAGTTACAGTAACTCTTAGTGATCTAACTGCTGCACCTTTAAACTTATTAAGTGTAGGAAATGATTTTGATTCAAATATTGTTAATCCTTCAACTGTTACTAATCACTCTGTAATATCTCAAGAGTTAGTTCAGTTAGGTTCTTTAGGTAATAAACCAAGGATTCACAAGTTTTGTGAAGAAGCTTTAAGGTCTTACATGTACTACAAGTATATTCAAAGAAAAAGAGGTGTTCCTGCTAATGAGAAACAGATGGCTAAACGATCTTATTTTAACGAGAAAAGATTAGCTAGAGCTAGAATGATGAACTTTAATAAAGAGACTGCTATGCTAACATCTAGAAAAGCATTTAAGCAATCTCCTAAAATATAATATAATGGCTCAGGATAAAAGAACATTTATGGGTGGAATGGATAAGGATACTGACATTCGTCTTATAAAAAATCCAAACTATACTCACGCTTTAAATGTTAGGGTAGCTTCATCTACTGATGGTACTGTGGGTGCTGTAGAAAATATAGAGGGTAACGATCTTGTTCCAACTGATTTTTATTCTATAGACCAAGAAGTTTTATTTGTAAATAGTAATGGTGTTTATGAAGAGATTAATCCTACAACAGTATTTCACGAGAAAGTAATAAGAATATCTGGATGGGAAGAAACTAATAATAATTATAGTTTTTCTTTATACTCTAGAAATGATGATGGAGGCTCTAGACATATTGGTGATTTTTCTTGGAGTGGAGCTCCAGATAGTAAAAATACAGCTAAGTATTTAATATCTCAGTTTAGTGAGTTTTCTACTTACGGTACTGGAATACCTATATACGATTTAAACACTTGGTCTGAGTATACAGCAAGTGTTAAGTTGATGACTTTTAATCAGCATACAAGTCTTTTAGGTGGTTATTTAGAGATTGTTATACAGTCAGACACTTCTGGTGTTAATTTTGAAATTTTTGCAGAGTCTAATGGAGAAAGTTCTAATGTTGGGTATGATCAAGTTTCTATACCTATAACCAATAATGGTAACGCAACACTGTCTATACAACAATCTTTTGATACTGGAGGTATTTCAAATAATGATACTACTAATGATGGAGTTGTTATAAGTCCTGATGGTGCTGTTATGCACTCAGAAAATAGAACTATATATACAATTCAGATTAATGGTATAGAACCAACATCTCCTGCAGATTTAAATAATATAATTTTATATTCTTATAGATTAAATGATTACAATGACTCTCAAACTTATGATGTTGAGCCTTTCTTAAGCTTGACTGATGGGTTGTTTGATGCATCTGATTCTTATCCTTTTAGTTCTAATCAAAATAGTATATCTCAATGGTTGTTAACTGATGAATTTTCTAGTAGTAAAACTATTTTAGCTAATGATTTACCTATTTCTTTTATAATTCCTAGCTCTAATTTTTTTACCACATTTGTTAGTGGCGATGCTCTTACAGATGGGCAAACTCTTAGTATTGTTGTTGTAGGACCTCCAGGAGTAAGTTATAAGTTGGCTTTAGCTACAGGATCTGAAAGTTTAGCAAATATTATAAGTGGATTAACTGATGGTTCTACTCAATTTTTTTCTTTAAATTCTGAAGGGTCATTAAATATAGCTGTAAAAGAAACAGAAGCTTTAGAGTCTAGTTCTATTGAGCTTGCTGGGTCTATATATCAGTCTTACGAAGAGGTTAGTGATGAGTTACAATATCAATTAACTGTAGTTGGAAATTTAGAAAATGATTTACAAAATCTTAATTTACAATTTCAACAATCTCAAAGTGATTTACAATATCAAATAGCCTTAACTGCTGCTACTCAAAGCAATTTAGATCAAGCTGAAAATGATTTAACTACTGCAAATCAAGGGAATGATATTCTTAGTACTCAAAATGATAATCTTACTTTAGAGTTAATTAATTTACAAAATGACATTAGTTCTTTAGTAGAAATTAATGGTGAATTCCAATCTCAGATTAATGACTTAACTGTTAGTATAAATGAATTAGGAGCTCTTAATTTAGAATTAGGGGATGAAGCTCTTATAGATGCTAGTATTATTTCAAATTTAGAAAATAATTATGATGCTCTTCTATTAACTTATAATAATTATCAAGAAGGAGCTAATACTATATTCCAAGCAAATCAAACTCAAATAATTTCACTTCAAGACAGTGTTAGTAGTTTAGGACAAACTATAACTGATCTTAACACTGCTGCACAAGAAAACACTTTAGCTTTAAGTGATGCTAATTTTGAGATAGGTCAACTTCAACTTCAAATAGAAGCTTTACAGCAAGCTTCTAATAATGTAAATATATCTCAGTTAATACTTGAAAGTACTTTTAATAGAGTAAAATCAATTTATGAAACAGCTAATGAGCATTACACAACATCTGCAAATATTTACAATACCTTAGAAGTACCTGAAGCTATAGAAGTTTATAATGAAGATTTTTCACCAAAACTTATTCCTAGTGATACAGAAATTAAGGCTTATAGGGCTGTTTTTACAACTCATCTTTCGACTATATCTACATTTGTATTTTTTAATGGTTATATTAAACTTCCTTATCCTAATGCATTTGGTAACGCAACAGCAATAAAAATACCTAAAATTAGTTTTACAAACTCTTCAGAATGGCTTCCAGGAAGAACTATTACTTTAATAATGAGCTTTGATGCTGAGGTTCCAACTAATGCTACTAATAAAACTTGTAAAGTTACTATAACAAATCTTTGGGATGATTCTCAAAATTTTAATTATTTAGAAGATCAAATGTTATATGAAGAATTTACAATATATCATCCAGGAGGTACAGCAATTACTGATCCTCAGACATTTAATTTTACTATTCCAGCAGATCATGACGTAAATGATTTATCTTTAAATAATATTGTTGTAATATCAGAACATGCTGACACTGGTGGTTCTTCTGGTCTTAGAGCTAAATTAACTCATATATCTATTTTTTCATCTAATCAAGGTTTAGGTAATTTGCCAAACTTATATAATGATTCTATACTATTTAAAAATAATTATTTAGCAAGTCAAGAGGATATACAAAATCAAATTTTAAGTGAAGACTTAGATGTTAATCAAACTTCTAATTTTGTGGTTCCTGGATTTGATGAAGATAATACTCCTGTATTATGGAATAGTTTAGAATTATTTTTACAAAGATCACTTGAATTTTCAAGTAGCCTGCAAACTTATTTATATGGGTTGTATTTGTCTTACTCTAATGCTTTAACAACTAGTCAAGCAGATATAGACGCACTTAATAGTGAGCATCAAAATAATGTTAATAACATTCAAGAGCAACTTGAGGAAGCTAATCAAACTATAGCTGAACTTCAACCTCAGGTAGAAAACCTTTCAAGTATTGCCTTTGCAAATGTTTCTGTTATTAATGCTCCTAATGTTTATGCTGACGTAATAACTTTAGCTGGTGTTGAGCCACCTCTTGCTGATGGTGATTATTATAATTTTTTACCTGAATTAGCTATAAAAGCTAAATTTATAATTGATGGAGAGCAAGTTTATAGTGAACCTTTTATTTTAATACATAATAATAATATGAATAAGTTAGGAGCTCAAGCTTACTCATCAACTAATAATGTTCTATATTATATTCGACAAAATGTACATACAAGTGGTTTACAATGGACGTTTGATATTCCAGGTTATGGAACTCAAAAAGCAAATATTTTTTGGTCTAACTTTGATCAAGACAATAATTTGTTAGATGGATCAACACCACCACCTAATTTTATTGATGGTATAAATCCATTTAATTTAGCAACAGACTATGATACTTTTGCTTCTAATGGAGCAGCTCAACTTATAGTTACTTTTGATACAAGTATAGATGGTCAACTTCAAGCTGTAAATCAATTTGCTAGTCAAGATGGTTTCGTTAATTTTGTAATATCTAATTCACTAAGTAATCCAGGAAATAATACTAGATCAAATATGATTGCTTCATATGATTTTGGTGTTTCTTATCCAAATAAAGCTTTTTATATAGATATATCAACAATATCAGATCCTACTACTTACTAATAAAAAAATAAAATGATAATACAAAATAGTTCAAACAATACAGGATTAAGTCAAACTTTAACTTCTCCACTTGAAGGTTATACGTGTATAGGATCTTATGAAGATAAACCTACTGATTGTGTATATTATTTTTTACACTCAGATGATAATCTTGGAGTAAATGGAAAATTTGATTGTATAGTAGAGTACAATCATTTTAACAATAAAAATACTATTGTATATCAAGATGGTAGAAGAGGTAGTAATGGTTTTCCTGAGTCTGTACTTAACTTTAGTAAAAGTCATCTTATAACTGGTGTCAACAAGGTAGAGGATATTCTTTACTTTACAGACAACTTTAATAGACCTAGAAAAATTGACGTAGAAAAAGGTAAAAGAAATGAGTTTTACATAAAAAGAGGTCCTACATTTCAAAAAGTATTAAAAGAGGCTGGTTCAGGTGCTGCTGCAAATAATGTTGTTAGAATATATAATACTGCTTTAACTACAACTAATAATACTGTAATAACAGGTGTTAGTAATAATAACAATATTGTAAAAAATGAAATATTGTATCTTCAACAGTTTAGTGGTTTTGGAGATGAAACTAAAGCTTATAATGGATACTCTAAAGCTGTTGGTATTGTTAAGCCTTTTAGTCAATTAACTTCTAAGTTAACAATACAAGGAAAATCTGTTACAGGAGAAAATTCTGATTTTATATCAGACTTTATACCAGGAGATTATTTTTGTGTTATTATATCTTCAAATCCATATTTTTATGAAGTAGCAGAAGTTTCTAGTAGTACTAGTTTAAAGATATCTTCTACTTTTGCAACACCTAGCGTAACTCTTACTAATTCTTCTTCTTGGAATTTAAGTTCTAAGTATCCTGAATTAAACACTGATAACGCAATAATTACTGATACTCCAATACAGAGTGATGAGAATGTATTTGGAGGTAAAGTACTTCGAGCACAGCCAGATGATGCTTATTCTCCACTGATTAGTTATGGTGAAAAGAAAGATAAAATAAAGTATTTAGATGCTTTATCACATCAACCTAAAAATAAACCTAACTTTTCTTTTGATAAAGAAGCATCTAAAATAAATCATTTAATTGGTAAATTTTTTCAATTTAGATATAGATATGTATATAAAGATGGTACTGTTTCTGCATACAGTAATATATCAGACATTTCAAATCAAAATGCTTACACTAAGCGTTATGTTGAAGGTGAAGATAGCGAAACTACCCTTAAATCTTTAAATAATATTATAAACGTAATATATAATGATAGCATATCATATGTAGATAAAATAGAAATTATAGCAAGAGATGGTAACGATGGAGAGTTTTTTATTATAGATACTGTAAATAATGATTTTGTAAAGTATCTTAAAAAAAGAAAAAACGAATCTCTTTTTTCTAGTTCAGATTTCTTTTTTGGTGGTTCAACTCAAACTAATATATCTAACTCATTTGTTTCTTTTAAAAATGACAGTATTTATCCTTTTGTGTCTAAAACAGATGTTGATAAGTTGCAAGATTCTTTGCCTAAATTAGCGAAAGCTCAGACTATACTACCTAAAAATAGAATAGCTTATGGTAATATAGTAGATGGGTATGACAATACAGACATATACTGTAACTTACAAATTAATCCTATAGTTAGCATAGATGCTGATGACCAAGAAATTAGTAGCCCAGTTCTTGTTGGAAATAATTATTCAAGTCAACCAACCTTTACAGTTATTAACTTAGGAGGTCCATCTACAAGTACTGTTTTTCAAGTTGATTTTACAATTAGTTCTAATATAGAACATGAAACGCATGGTGGTGATGGTATTATAGAGCTTAATTATGAGTGGACTAAAGTGTTATTTCAAAATCATGGAATAAATACTAGTAGTATTATACCTAGAGGTGGTCGTTTTAGCCATTCCTCAAGTATATTTAATCCAGGATCAATAGTTGATGTAGGTCTACATCTTGAAGAAAGAATTAATGTTGGAAATTTTATTTTAGAAAAAAGTGAAGGATGGTTTGGTAACTATGGTGAAAATCAATTTAATGGAATTGAATTTCAAACTGAACCATCAACTGTTACTGCTTCTTATAATACAGATACTAAAAAGTTATCTTTAACTTTTACTTATTCTTCAGACTACAATCCTATACCTAATGATCTTTATTTTCAAATACTTAGTCCAGATGTAAATTATATGGAAACACCTCAAGGAGCTATTCAAAATGCAAATTGGGCAGGTAAAAATAAGACTTCAGGTGGGTCAGATAATACTACCCATACCAGTAATATTTATCACAATTCTCAGGTTCCTAAATCTATATATAGAGGTGCTCCATCTTTTGGTAAGTCATATAAAACTGGAGCCAATCATTCTTTTGGTTTAGTTTATTATGATGAAACAAATAGATCTTCTTTTGTTAACACTTCAAAAGAAATAAATAGTTTTAATACAGGAACTAATGCGTATAGTCCTTTTTATGTTGATTCAAACTTTACTCAAAGTATTTTTAATGGTTTAAGTTGGAGAATTTATCATAAACCTCCTAAGTGGGCAACTCATTACCAATGGGTTTATTCTGGTAATACTACTGTAGATGAATTTATACAATTACCTATATTAAATTCTTACAAAGGAACTGGTAATTATAGTAATAAAATATTTTTAGGATTAGGATCTTTAAAAGGGTTAGATACTGAACATATAACTAGCTATAATGAAGCTACTTCATCTGTAATAGATTATGTTTATGCAGTAGGAGATAGAGTAAGGTATATATCATTTGGGCTTGATTTAGACGAAAATGATAGAAACTACTTTAAAGATCACATAGACGTTCCTATATCATCTTATGATCTTTACTCTCAAGATGACATGAATAGTTTTACTGGAGGCTCTGATAGTATTCCAGGTTATTATATTGTTATAGACAGTCCTAGATCTGCAGGTAATAATGTAGAATATTCTGCAGGTAACACAGGAACTAATGATGGTAGTATATCTGTAGATCATGAAGATGTAGATCATACAGATACTGATTTTTCACATAATGGTTATCACAGACTTTTAGTAGAAATATATAGACCTAAGAAATCTATAAAAGTAGAAGATGAATTGTCTGGATTATTTTATGAAGTTGGTGATAAATTAGAAATAGAAAATGCTGGCACAAATTTTAGATCACATCAAGGTCAAGGTATTGATTTCTTTTTAGATGAAGAATCTGGCATTGAAGTTACAGCCATAGATGGTATTAATGGTCCTGAAGATGAGAATGGAAATGAAACAACTAACTATGCACATGGAACTTTGCTTAGTGGTGATGTTTATACTAGAAAAAGATCTATGACTCCTTATCAAGCAAATAATAATACTAATGCTGTTGCAGAAGTAACGTTTGCTTGTGAAAGTTATTATTTGACTGATTTTTATAATTCTAACAATTGGAATAAAGGAAGGGTAAATGTAGTTAATAATTACTCTGAAGAACGAAGATTATCAGCTTCAGTTTACTACTCTGATGTTTATAGTACTACTACTAATTATAATGGACTTAGTAACTTTGATATGGCTAATTCTCCATACTATGATTACAATCAAGATTTTGGTTCTATTCAATCTTTAATGATTAAAAATGACGATCTTATTATTTTTCATGAGAACAGAGTAGGTAGAGCTTTAGTTGGTAAAAACATAATTAACTATGCTGATGGTGCTTCTAACTTAACTTTATCTAAAAATATTTTAAGTGATTATGCTCAAGTTTACGCTGCAGAAAATGGTTGTAGTCTTAACCCTGAAAGTATTGTTAAAAATGGTAATAGATTTTATTTTGTAGATATAAAAAGAGGATCAATATTAAGGCTTAGTAATGATGGTATAACTAAAATATCTCAGTACGGTTTAAATGATTATATAAGAGACAAAGGTGAGCTTTACGTTGCTTTTGACCCTGAGACTTCTACTGATGGTGAGTTTAAAATTGTAGCAGGATATGATACAAAGTATGATGAGTACATAGTTACTTTACCTGCTATTATAAATAAAGATAACGATGTTAACTCTGGGTTGTGGGGGTCAGAAGAACTTAGTTGGGATGAGACGTATTCTTTAATAAATAATTTAAGAGTTTCAAATTCTGAAAACCCAGTAACAATTGCATTTAGTGAGTTATTAAAAAGGTGGACATCTTTTTATAGCTACTTTCCTGAGTTTTATGGTAAAATAAATAGACAATTTATATCGTTTAAGAATGGTAACTTGTATAAACAAAATAGTCCTAAAGCGTCTAACTTCAATACTTTTTATGGTGTTAGACATAGGTCAAGTTTAGAGTTTCCATTTAATGGAGATCCATCATCTGTAAAGACTTATAACTCAATATCTATTGAAGGTGATACTAAGTTGCTTACAGATATGTCTACAAATATGGGACAACATAATAACTCTTATGATGCTAGTATAGCTACTAATATAGGTTTTAAAAAAGTATCAGGTTCTGTATCTTCAGAAATAACAGCTTCATCTGTATATCTTTATGGTGACAGTAAAACAGATTTTTATAAAGACTTATCGCCAGGAGATTTAATTAGAATATATTCTAAAGATTCTGAGTTGCCTCAATACAATACAGTTAAAAGTATAATTACTAAAAATAAAATTATATTAGATTCTCCAACTGAAAACGACTCTGTAAATAATAGGTTAGAAGTTATTGATTACAAAACTAAAGAAGGTATTCAGTACTCTCAAATACCATTTGCTCCAAGTAAAACTAGTTCTTATAATGAGTCTTCTGAAATAAATTATAATGGTGATGCTTCTAATATATTTGGTCTTGGTCTTCATACAATTGTTAATACAGGATCTTATAATTTCGAATTAAGTGGTGTTGGAGGTTTTAATAGTCTTGGAGAATTTTCAGGTTCTCCATTTATAGGCAATAAATCTGTTAAAGTTTCTGAGATAACTCCTGGTGCTCGTTATGGTATTATATCTTTACATAATAATTTTGATTATAGCGATGTATTTAATGTAACTTATCCTTCATCTATTGATATTTTAAGTGGAATAGGTGGATTTACTACTGCAAGTAATTGGAGTGTTGTAAGTTCTGGTCCAATAATAGGATCTTTATCTATTGGTACTTTTAATACTTTTGCTAATCAAGATACTGATGCAGAAATAAAAACAACAAACAATATTAGTTTTAGTAGAAACACTCAATACAAAGTATCTTTTACTATTTCTCCTTCAAGTGATAATACAGGTAGTAACTCAACTGTATTATTTAAGTTAGGATCTGAAGGTGATTTTTATTCAAAAACTTTTTCTTATACAGAAATGCTTGCAGGGAATATTCAAACAGTTGTTTTAACTTCTGGTGCTGGTATTAATCAAGACACTAAGTTTTACATACAGTCTTTAGCAAGTAATGGAGGGTTTAAAATATCTTCTTTAACTGTTGAACTTCTTATGGTTCCTGTAGGTACTTTTATTGCTAAAAGTAGTACAGACTCTAACGCCTCAGCTTATGTGTATCCAGCAGAGTATAAGCTATACTGTATGGATGTGCTTTCTGGAACAACTACACATGAAGGTTTTGTTTACGATATAACTCCTACTGTAGTTAAATTTAAAGGACTTACAGCATCTTCTAGTTATAATACAACAGGTCGAAAGTTTTTCTTTATAGTTAAAGAAGGGTTTATAGATGGAGAAAAATTAAAGGGGCACTATCTTAAAACAAAACTTTCATCACACTGGTATCAATCCAAATATAAGTTTAATCTTTACTCTGCAAATGCAGATGTAGATAAGAGTGAGCTTAGCAATCCTAAATAAATAAAAAAAACACTATATTTGTAAAAATTTACACTCATGGCATATTATCCTAAATATAATAAAAAGAAAAAAACACCCAAAGCAGACCCTGGTGCTTTATTGAGTATAGCTCCATTTGCTATTGAAGCTGGTAAAGGGCTTTACAATTTATTCCAAGGGGCTAAAAGAAAAAGAGATGCAAGAGAAAATATTGAAGCTCTTAAAGAAAGTGGTCGTTTAACCTATGAAGTGCCAAAGACTTATCAAGAAATGGTTGATGAACCTATAAGTCAAGAATATATAGAAGGCGTAGAAGATTCTAGAGCAGTTAATTTTGCTACAGCAATGCAAAACTTATCTAGAGACTCTAGAAATGCTTTACCTGTTGCTATGGGTATGGAAAGGCAAGCTGCTAAAGATAGGTTAGATATACTTGGGTTACAAGATAGTGCTAGAACTACAGCGTTACAAAACTTAGCAAAAGCTGAGGATGTTGCTGAAGAAAAAGATGTTTTGTTAGCTACAACTGAAGCTCAAGGATTACAGTCAGAATTAACTTCTGCTGTTAAGCAACAGAGTGAAGGACTTGAAGGATCTTTAAGTGGTGTTGTAGGTGGTTTGCAGACAGGTTATGACGAGGGGTTATTTGATAATGCTGAAGAAGGTGGAACAACTCCTGATGAGTTTAGCCACGACACAAACCCTATTGATATAGTTCAAGATGGAGAGAAGATTGGTGAGATGACAGGAGATGAAATTATAATGCCTCCAGATGATAGAGCACAAATTGAAGAACTTATGGCTAGAGGTGGTGGAGAAGAGTTAGTTGCTTTATTGCAAGAATTATTTTCTAAGTATGACAGCAACGTTATAGATGGTAAAGATCAAGAAGCTCAAGAAGGTGCTACTGTACCTCCATTAAATTTAGAAAGAGCTCAAGAGATTGAAAAAGCTATGAAGGCTAGCTCTAAAGAGGTTAGAAACTTAGGTGAACTTCCATTTGATGAAGATCCAACTAACCCTGCAGGATTAATAAACTTTATAAATAATAAACTTTCTTTCGATATAGACTCAACAAATAAAGCTGAGATAGATTTTATAAGAAAGTATAGAGATTCTATGATTAAAGAACAAGGTCGTACAGACGTTCCTAGAATGAATGAGGGTGGTTATCTTGCTAAAATAAAATCTAGATTAAAAATTAACTTTTAACAGATGGCTTACGAAGGATTATTTGGAATTGGTGATGCAGGTACTCTTAACAATAGAGATTTAGTTCAAGAGGCTAGAGACATAGAAAAGCATCGTCAAGACGTACTTAGATTTAAAGAAACTCAAAAAGGTTGGGAGGAAGCTAGAGCTAAAGCTAGAAAAGAGAATAGAGATGAACTTTATGATAACTATTTTGATACAGGTGAGATACATATTAACTATCAGGACTTTATACGAAATAGAATTGGCTCTCATCATCAATGGCTAATGGATAATGAAGATGAAAGTGGAAATATAAAAGAAGATTCTCAAGCAGAATATAGACAAAGAGAACTTCAAATACTTGACCAAGTTAGAGCTTTAAAGGAAAGAACTACAGATTATAATGCTACAGTTCTTGATATGAGAAATGAAGGCACTAATATAAATCTTTATAAAAGAGCTGAAGATGGAACTTACCTTCTTGATTATAACGAAAATTTATTTCTTGAAGAACTTATAAAAAATAACAAGATTACTGATAGTTTACCTGTAGATTTAGCTAGTGTAAAAGGGATACCACAACCTACAAAAGGTAGTACAGAGTATATAAAAAATCAAAAAACTAAAAAAGATGGTCTTTTGTACAATAGGGACAAAAGAGAAACTATGTCTAATAACACTAAAACTATCACTGCTTATTATACAGATGATAGATTAAATGTTATAGAAAATAATATCTACGAACAATTAAATCCAAATGAACTTTATTTATCTAATGGTGATGTAGCAAAGTCTACTTGGATAGTAGATTATATGGACAAGTCTAATCAGACTAGGTTTATGGAAGATAATACTTTAGGTGGTATAGATAATCGTTCTGTATTAGATCCTTTAAGTGATTCTTATAATAATGATATTGCAGATTTATACGCTAAATGGTTAGCAAAAGATTTAACAAAACCTTTAAGGCAAGAAGAAATTATTAGTGAAGAGTATGTGAAGCCTGAAAATGATGATGAACCTACTAGTATCTTGACTCAAGCTGATGTAAATTTATACACTAAACCAACTCCAAGTGACAGACCTGAGGGTAATGGTTTTGTTATTGCAAAAAACACTTACAAAACTGTTAAATTAAACAAACATAAGGACACTAGAAATATTCGAGAATCAGATTTATATAGTACAGAAAATCAATCTCAAGTATTTATTGATAATGAAACAGGAAATCCTATATCATTTAATAATATAGCTGGTCCTGAAGCAAGTAAAACAGGTGAAGCAGTTAGTGTTCTAGCAACATTAGAGGCTACAATGCAACTTGAAAATGGAGATTTTGTTGGTCTTTACGAAATAAATGATCAATACTCTGCACTTGTAAGTTTTGATGATATAGATGGAGGTACCTTTAAAGTTGTTAAAGATGAAGCTCCTTCTCAACAGTTAAAACAGTTTGAGTATCATAATTTAAAACAAAAACCTCCTACAGGTACAGATGACTTGTCAATTTTTAATAAGTCTGCTCAAGAAATTCCTGCTCAAGAAATTTCTGAAGCAGAGTTTATATATAAAGGAGTTGGAGCAACTTCTACTCCTACTTATGATGGTAAAATTAGTCTATTCAATCGAGAGGTTGATTTTTCAGGTCATTTAACTAAAGAAGACACAGACTTATTAAGAAAAAAAGGAGTTTATAAAATAGAATGGAGACCTACTCAGACTAAAGCTGGTGATATTATTGTTGATCAAGAAAAAAATGGAATAATACTTAAATTACCATATCAAAGTTATCCTTTAAATAGAGTAGGTTTTAAATATGGTATGATGGATATTATAGATGAAATAAACAAACTACAACGTAAAAGTTAAAAAATGAACGAAGAAGCAATTCAACGTGCCTACGAATTATTTACTAAAGGTGGATATAGTGATAGCATAGACGAGTTTAAAATACTTATGTCTGAAAACCCAGAGGCTTTATCGCATTCTTATGGCTTGTTTAAAGAACGAGGTTATACAGATAGCATAGAAGATTTTGCTGTTCTTATGGGGTCTGAACAACAACCTAAACAAGAAGAGATAAAGGTAGAAGAGAAGGAAGAAGAGGTAAAAAAAAAAGATTTTTCAGATGTGGAGTCTACTCCTCTTCAAGAGCCAGAACCTGTTACATCTCAATCAGAGGATTCAGATTATCTATTAGAATCTGTAGAGAATAGGTTTACTCAAAAACAAATTCAACTACAAGAACAAGAAGAAAAAACAAAACCTCAAATTTTAAGCGACTTTAAATCTCAATGGTACGCTGACAAAGGTATAGACTACAACTACTATCAAGACCTTTTAAAACAACAAAAAGATTTACAAAATAAATTAGAAGAAAATGCTTACTCTTCTGAGTCTTTATGGTTAAATAGTGATTTAAACACTATAAATTCTAGAGTAGATAGATTTAAAGATCGAGTAGAAGAGGCTGAAATAGCTTACAATACAGAAAACTTTAATGATGCTGTAATGAACTATTCTCCTGATGAAATTGAGGATGTTCTTTTAGAAAGAGGTGTTAGTGAGGCTTACATTCAAATGGATCATTTTAAAATTAATGGCAAGAATGTTAGTGCTGTTGAGATGAAGAAGTCTTTATTAGATCAAGACTTTGTAGATGACATGCAGGATGGAAAGAATAATGTTTACATATCTCCTTCTATGGTTGAGGGTAGCGAGATGGGTGCTTACCTTAATAATTTATATCATAGACAGTTGGAGTCTGGAGGTCAAGTAGGTGATTTACTTGACTCTTTTGCTAGTGGTAGTTTAGGTCTTTTAGCTGGTGTTGTAGAGCCTTTAGAGGGTCTTATTGCTTATGGTTCTATGAATAACTACAATATAACAGCATACAACAGATATGGTGGTGAGGTAGCACGATCTCTTAAAGATAGTTCTGAAGAGTGGATGAAAAAAACTAGAGCTTACGAGTTTGATGGTATAACAGCATCCCTTTCTGAAGGTAATGTTGGTAATGCTGTAGCTCAGTTTGCAAATGGATTAGCACAAACAGCTCCACAGATTTTATCTATGTATATTGGTGGTGCTGCTGGAATGAGTAGGTTGGCAACCTTAGGTATTATGGGTACCAGTGCTTATGGTCAAAAATCTTTAGACCTTAAAGCTATGAGGGAGCGAGGTGAAGTTGATATGAGTACCCTTATGATTATGATTAATTCCATGGTTAGTGGTGGTGCTGAAATGTTATTTGAAATACCTACCTATCAGTATATTAACGCTATGCGTAGGCTAAACAAAATGAATTTACTAGACGCTCCAAAAGAAGTGTCCAAAAATTTTGTTAAAAATTACTTTAAAGGTATGGGTATGGAGGCTGGCTCAGAAATGGGTACAGAACTTACAAATATTATTAACGATGCTGTTACAGGTGCAGGAACTCCAGACAGTGTTTCTGAAGCTGTAATGAAGATAACTGATGCTGGTATTCTTGGTACTGGTATGGGTAGTATTATTGGTAGTCCACAACTTAGGTTTGCTTTTATGAATGATATGGGTGGTGACTTAGAAAAGTTAGCATCTATTACTGTAACTAATAATAAAACTGGTAAAAAAAGAGTTTTAACAAGATTAGAAGCTCTTAAGTTTTTTCAAGATGATGCTAACGTAACTGCTGTAGATAATGGTGATATATCGTTTGACTCTTCTATTGATTCAACTGTAGAAGCAGAAATGAAATCTAAGATGGAGGGTTATTATAGTCAAGATGCTAAAGAGGCTAGAGATAATATGTTTGAGCTTACTAAAGAGCTTAATTCTGAATTACAATTTTTAAAACCTCTTAAAAAGACTCAAGTAAAGAATGGTGAAGCAAAAGAATCTATATCTAGAGTTCAAGAGACTATAGCAAAAATGGATGCTCTTATAGCAGAAAAAGGTGGTTTTGTTACCACTGAGACTTATAAAAGCACTATAAGTAGCTTAAATAGTTATTTAAAAAGTAAAGGTATTTCTATAGGAAATCTTGCAAATTATCAAGAGGGGGTTTTTACGTTTAAAAAAGATGATGGTGATGAGTTTCAAGCAGTAAAGCAAGCCTTAACTAAAAAGTTCACTAAGGAGGCTAATGAAAAGTATAGATATAAAGATGGGGAATATACCAAAAAAGAGATAAATGATCAAAGAACATTATATGTAGAAGAACAATTAGCTGAAGCAGGTGTTGGATTTGGTAGTGCTACTCGTATCAATGTAAATGAACTTGGTAAAGCTTTAACAGAAAGTCAAATAGCTAAACTTGAAGCGTATATAGAACAGACTAATAAAGAAGTTAAAAATGCTGATGGTGCTTATGAGTTTGATGCTTTACAAGACAGAACATTTGAATTTGTTATTAAGCATGATGGTTCTGCTGTACTTGTAGACTCAGGAAAGCAAGGTAAAACTCTTGGTGCTGATGTAGGTACTATTGAGTATGGTAACGTAAATTACGAAACTGCAAGTCAACTTCTAGAAGTTCACAAAAAAATGCAAGCTCAAAAAGCTGAAATGGCTGAAGAAAATGCTAAAGCAGAGCTTGTAAAGAAAAATAATATAGAGTTTAAAAAGGCTAATGCTAAAAATTTAGACTCTATAACAGAAGAAGATTTAGGTAAAGACTATCATATATTATCCTCTCAAAAAAATGGTTATACTGCAGAGCAGAATAAAAATAGATTAGCTAACTTAAAAGCTAGACTAGATGCTCTTGGTGTTAAATATAAGACTGTTAGATCTGTAGAGAATGGAATATCTAAAGAGTCATTAATGGTTGAAGGACTATCAGATACTCAGGCTTTAGGCTTAGGTAGAGATTTTTTTCAATCATCTATATTCTCTAGTAAATCAGGGGTTTTAAACTCTAATGGTAGCGTACAATCTTTGAATGGTATTAATGATAAAACTCCTGACGCTAGAAACGGTGCTAGTTTCTTTATTATGAAGGGAGCTAATGGTAGAAAGTTTTCTATAAGATTTGGAACAAATCAAGCTGTTCATGGTAAAGAGTTTAACTCTAGCAATATAGATCAGCTAGATTCTACTAGTGAGAACTATGATGCTACTTTCTTTGAGGGGTATCCTAAAAACAGACAAAAAGTTTTAGGTTTTGTTGTTAAGATGTTATCATCTGTAGGAAAACTTAATATTTCTATAGCTAGAAACTCTGATGCTATGACTCAGATGTTAGCACAAAAAGGTGTTAACGATCCTGTAGGTCACGCAAGACAATCAGCTTTCTACCTTGGTAATACTATATACCTTAACATGGAGTATATACAAGGTAATACTTTGTTCCACGAGATAATACACCCTATGGTTAACGCTTTAAAAGCTACACCAGAAGGTAAAAAGATATACAGTAATATAGAAGGTTTAGTTAAAGACTCTACAGCTTCAGATGGTAAGATGTTAGAAGTTGAGGTTTCTCCTGGCGTTAAAAAAAGAATTAGAATATCTTACTACGAATGGGCTAAACAACTGTATGGAAATGACCCTATGGTTTCTTCATTCTTAAAAAATAAATCTGCAGCTGAGAAGAAGGCATACTTTATAGAGGAAGCTTTTGCTGAGATGATGGGTGACGCTGCTATGAATCAATTCTTAAGAAGTGAAACTACTCTTGGTAAGATTAAGCAGATACTTAAAAACTTCTTTCAGCACTACTTTGGTGTAGACTTTGATGGTGAGGTGTTTGATTTGACACTTGACACTGTTAAAGACTTAGGAGATCTTAAGAGAAATTTAGCTAAATCTCTTGTTGGTGGTCGTAAGATTAACATAGCAGGAAATGAATTTGAGGTGGGAACACCTACAGAGGTAGCTACCTTTCAAGCTAAGTATAACTCTATGAAGGATAACTCCCTTGAGGCTGGTGAAGATATGCTTGTTGATTTTGTAGAGGTATCTGAAGATTTATTATCTGATAGAGGACCATCTAAGTTTCAGCTTAAAGAAAGGTTTGATTTTTCAGAGACAGACATTCCTGTAGGATCTATAATGGATCTTAATGGAGAAAGAGTATATGTCGCTCCTATTGACAGGTCAGTAGTTGGTAATATAACTAGTGATACTGGTATACAACACAAGATGATGGGTGGCTTATTGTACCCTATGATGAAAGATACTGGAGGTTGGGCTTGGACTACTAAGTCTAAAGCTGATAGTTTATTAAAGAAACTTAAAAAACAAGGTATTACAAAGGTTGTTTTTATGGCTATGGGTGACACAGCTACTCTTGGTAACATGAACTTTATAGAGTACGTTGAGAAAGAAGTTGAGTTAGCTTTATCAAAAAACAATAAAAGGTTTGGTAAGCAAGCTATGGCTCATATTAACAACGCTTTTTCTAAGTCTGCAGTTGTTAATCATTTTTGGAAAATAGATAGCTCTACAGGAAAAAGAAAGAAATTAAAAAGAGACACCAACTTACCAAAGAAAAGGTTTGAAAACTTTGATCAGTTTAAGGCTTACATGAGAACTCTAGGTACTGGAGATAGGAACGTAGTCATGGGTAATATATTTATGATTGAGTTTAATAAAAAGTTAGGTCTTCCTAGACCTGCAGACTTATTAAAGTTTGTTAACGAACCTATAATAGAAAACGCTAGAATGGGTGACTTAATTGGTGTTATAGATTTAGATTTTAATTCTGAAGTCGTAGAAACCAAAGAGGGAGATGATGGTCATCATCCTGGATACCCATTTGTTTTACCTGGAAATAATTTTAAAGTTTTTAATAAGTTTATTCATATCAAGGAAGCTTTTCCTGAGTATATGTCTGAAACAGAAAAGAAAAAAGATAAACCTATTCCTTTTAAGCATAGAACTGCAGGCTCAGCCTATAACGTTGCTATATATGGTGGCGTTGTTTCTAATGTAGATGTTACTAACGACTTTACTGGTGGTGAGGCTTCGTTTGGTAGATTTCAAATAAATAATCTGTATCATGGTGGTCCAAATAATATAGACAAGTTTAACCCTAACTTTATTAATAGTCATCTTCAGTATGGTTATGGATTTTATTTTTCTAATAAGCAAGAGGTTGCGAAGAAATATAGAGATGAGTCAGTTACATCAGCAGATGATAAGATAGGTGGCATGCCTGTACATGAGTATCATACAATGCTTACAAATCAAGCTAGTGCTGTAAGGTCTCAAGAGGCTTATAGAGAGATGGAGATGAAGTCTATATTCTTAGAATTATTAGAGGGCACCTCTGATTTTGATTCAGCAGTAAATCAGTTTAGGTTTGAGTACGAGGCATCACAAGAACTTCTTGATTGGGCTAACAACGATATAAGACCTAATTACAAAAGAGCTGGTACTCTATTAAAAGTCAAACTTCATGATGGCAAACAAACTCACGAATATGAGTATTTAGATTGGGATTCTAAAGTTCCTACTGAAACAGTTGAGAAGATTGTAGACACCATGGTTGGTGATGATAAAGTTAGTAAAGCTGATAGAGCTTACATGATTGAAGAGAAGTCTAACATTACAACAGCACAACTTTATGGGCAGTTAGAGAGTCAGTTAGGCTCACAGAAAGAGGCATCTATGTTGATGCTATCTGCTGGTATAGATGGTATGACTTATAAGGAAGGTGATGCTAAAAATTATGTTGTTTTTGATCCTGATGCTATAACTATAGAAGAAACCAAGTTTCAGTTAAGTGCAAGAAACTCACTAAACTTTGACTCTAATGTGATAACTACCTTAAATAAAATTAAGAAGGGTAGAAAATTTAGAAAGCCTGTTAAGCAGTGGATTAAGTTAATCCAGGATACAGGTGTTAAGGGTGTTGGTGACGAGATAAAGACTACAGGTTTAGAGGAGGCTTTGAACACTGTAGTTAAGACTACAGGTAAAAATCCTACATACGAGGATGTAAAGGTGTTAGTTAATAACTTAACTCCAGATGTTGAGGTTACCATGCTTGGTGAGAACTTTGTCATTCAAGAGAAAGACTTTGGTGATGTTACTGTAAAAAATGTATCTAAAGTAAGTGAAACTATCACATATGATATAACATTTGATATTAAAATGCCTAATGGTGATATTGAAAGTCATACTATGAAAAATGTAGACCCTGACTTTGATACTAATTCTTACAAGTTAGGAAATATAGCTGCAAACTTTTTAAGCACTAATGAGTCAGTAACAATAAGAAATAGTGGGGTTAATAAGCCTGATGATGTTAGGTATAACATACTATCTGACTTTGTAGCAAAGTCATCTTTGTTTCCTGGAGTTGGTAGTTTAGGTGAATT
>Ga0181406_1000122_pt1 | contig 28194 bp, 42 predicted proteins | sample 29SPOviralmetaG_FD_130135 | JGI IMG/M metagenome (GOLD analysis project Ga0181406, IMG submission 130135) | Marine viral communities from the oligotrophic San Pedro Time Series (SPOT) site, San Pedro Channel, CA, USA - 29 SPOT_SRF_2011-12-20 | ecosystem: Environmental > Aquatic > Marine > Strait... | reverse complement strand
CTAATTAGAAAAGCTAAACTATCAGAAATCCGACAAATCTTGGCAGATTCGGGTGCAAGGGAATTTGATGACTTATTTAAATATATTTATGATAAATCATCTACGCTATTTGGAAAAAGAGAGGGTGAAGCGATATTGATTATAGCAAAATATCAATATGAGTACACATTTGTACTTGAGAAGGAAATCTGTATAGCTGCGATGTTAAATAAATTATTAAATATATGTTAAAAATACCAGTAGTAAAAGGAAATTTAAATAAAGCCCTAAAATTTTTTAAAAAAAAATTTAGAGATACAAAAGTATTAAAAGAACTTAGAGAACGTCAATCTTACACTAAAAAATCTTTAAAAAGAAGAATAGAAAAGGATAAAGCAATTAGAAAATTAAAAAAACAACAAAATGATGAATAATCCACAACAACAAGTACAAGTAGATATTAATAAAACAACACCTGAAGTTTGTGAATCATGTGGAAATGATACATTTGCACAAGTATATAAATTACGTAAATTATCCGCATTATTATCCCCAACGGGACAACCAACTATGATACCAATGCAAGTATTTACTTGTGCCAAATGTGGACATATTAATTCTGCTTTTTTACCTAAAGAACTAGAAAATGACACCATTTGATCATGTTAAAAACTTACATACTAAAAAAAGACGTTGGAAAGATTTTAATGATGAAGAAAAAAAATCATTTAATGTTTTTATTATAAATAAAGCATTAAGTATGAACCCAAATTACTTAGGCATAATTAATATGGTCCAAAACTTTACGGGTTTAAATCAAATATTATCTCAAAAAGAGGTATTTAACTTATATTTTAATCTTTTACCTACTAAATTTAGGTTTTACAGATGGATTAAAGGAGCTAAAACAAAAAAAGATAAAGAAAAAGCAGAACATTTGGCTATGCATTTTAAAGTTAGTACTAGAGAAGCATACGATTATTTAAATATATTAGATAAAAAAACAATAAAATCAATAATAAAAAATTATAAAAATGACACATCAAAAAAGATTATATGAAGCTCTTAAAAGTGAATGTGAAGCTGAAATTAATGAGGCATTGCTTACAATGGATATGTGTTTTACTAATGCATCAGCAATTGGTGAACATACATCAGGTCACTTTATAAAAGAAGCAAGTAAATCATTACATAAACTAACAGAAGCTAGAGACAGATTACATACATTAGAAGATTATTATAATAAATCTAGTTTATTTAATAAATCACAACAATTAAACGATTAATATGGAATTTTCAAAAAAAGAAGAAGAAGCAGTAAAATGGTGTGAAGATAATTATCCTGAACTAACTAAAGAATATAAGGAAATTATGATGAAACAATATGTTTTATTTTGTCAAAAACACCGCAATTATGGTACAGGTAATATAAATGTTGGTACTAATTTAGAAACAGATAAAGATGTCAAACTAGCATTAACAGGATTATGGTTTAGGTTAAATGATAAAATTCAACGTTTAAAAAACCTAATAGTAATAGGTGAACCTGATACAGTAGGAGAATCTATAGAAGATACATTTCAAGACTTATCTGTTTATGGGATTATTTCCCAAATAGTTCAAAAGAAAAAATTCAAGTAATATGTGGGAAATATTCCTAGCTACAGTAATAAGTTTATCAGCCGGGGTAAGACAACCTAGACAAGTCCCTACAGCTCCTTTCGATTATGAATTATCATATAAAATAGAAAATGAATATAAAGGATTAGATTTATCGTTTAGACATGATTATGAAAGAGAAGATGGAGATTTTTTTAACGATATAAGGGGGGAATTAAATTATAAAAAAGGACTTATTGTAGTAAAAGAAGATTATAAACAAATTGCTTCTAAAGATTTATACCAATTTAATAGTGATATTAGAGTAAATATAAGAGGTCTCTCCGCGGGGTATGGTGTTATATGGGATTTAGATGATAAATTATTATTAATATCTTCATTAGGATATTCTAAAAAAACAAAAATAGGAAAATGGGAACTCGAGACAGAAAATGATATATATTTAACAAAACCAATCACATATCAAACAGAATCTAAAATAGTATATAATATAACAGATAATATAGGGATAGGTTTATCTGGTAATTATATTAATTTACTTAATGGATTTGATTATAATGCCCAAACAGTAATTACAATAAAACTTGGAGGAGCCAAATAGGTTTCGTATATTGATAATATGAATATATTAGAAAACATTAACAATACTATAGTGCCTGAAATGGAGTGGGACAAAGAGAAAAACATCAGTTATACACAATTGTCTGCTTGGATGGAATGTCCCCATAGATGGAAAGAAATGTACGTTGATAAAATTAAGACTCCACCAAACATTTACTTTTCATTTGGTACTGCAATGCATGAAACACTTCAGGAATATATGGAGTTAATGTATAATAAAGGTCAACAACATGCTGATAAATTTGATGCACATGCGGACTTCCAAGAACGTTTTATGTCATTATATAAAGGTGATGTTGATAAAGTAGAAGGTGTACATTTTGCTACAAAAGAACAATTAATCGAATTTACAAATGATGGTTTAGAAATTATTGATTTTTTCTTACGTCATAGACAAGAACATTTTTCTAAACACGGTTGGAAATTAGTGGGTATTGAAATGCCTATATTAATAGCCCCTCATGAAGGTTACCCTAATGTAAAATTAATGGGTAAATTAGATTTAGTTATGTTTGATGAAGCTCTACATAAAATAGTTATTTGGGATATTAAAACATCAACTCGTGGTTGGACTAAATATGATAAAGAAAATAAAATCAAAACATCACAAATGGTAATGTATAAAAAGTACTTTGCTGAACAATACAATGTACCTATAGAAAATATTGATGTTAGATATTTTATTGTTAAACGTAAAATACCCTCAAACCCACGATATCCCATAATGAAATCGCGTATTCAAAAATACGAACCTTCAAGTGGTAAAACCACCCAAAATAAAATGGTAAAAAACATGAAATCATTCATAGAAGATGTATTTATGGATGGGTCTCATATGTATGACACAGATAATATTAACAAAATTCTAGCAGAAACAGATAAGTGTTCTTCTAAATGGTGTCAAACATGTAAATAAAATGAAAAAACGTATATTTCCATTTATAATAGCGCTTTCAGCGCTATCTGTATCAGCATCAGCAGCTTTTTATTCAGTATTTGGGTTGAGTAAATTATTTGCGGGTGCCTCTTTAGAAATAATTATAATGGCGGGGGCTTTAGAAGCTGCTAAACTAGTTGTAGCTTCATTATTGTATCAATATTGGAATACAATTAATAAAATACTAAGAACATATTTAGTGTCTGCTGTATTTATTTTAATGATTATTACATCAGGGGGTATTTATGGTTTTTTGTCAGGAGCTTTTGAAGAGACAAATACACAATCTAAATTTTTAGAAAAACAAGTCGAAATTCAAACAACTAAACAAAATATTTTTAAGGAAAAAAAAGAAGATTTAACCTTAGAAAAAAATGCATTAGTAAAATCAATATCTGATTTAAGAATATCTCTTTCTAATCCAACTCAAGTTTCTTATTATTCTGAAGATGCAGGACAAGTAATTACAACATCAAGTACATCCGCAAGAAAAGCATTACAAAAAGAATTAAATAAAACAATAGCAGAACGAGACACTATATCACAACAAATAAATGCAACAACTGATTCAATAGCAGTATATGATGTTAAAATATTAGAACAACAAATAGGAAATGAATCAGCTAGAGAATTAGGACCCTTAAAATATATGGCTGAATTAACAGGACGCTCTATGGAACAAATAGTAAATTGGTTTATGTTATTAATTATATTTGTATTTGATCCATTGGCAATTGCAATGGTTATAGCTGCTAATATGGCTTTTGCCCAAATAAAAGGAATTGCAAAAAACCCCAAAGATTACGAGGTTTATAAAAAAAAAAAACTTACGGAAGAAGAGAAATTTGAAATTCAAAAAAAAGAATATCTTAAAAATGAAGGAGATTTAAGTGGTTTACGAGAATATGAAACTCTAAAACCCAAAATTGTAGAAAAAATAGTTGAAGTACCCGTAGAAAAAATAGTTGAAGTAGAAAAAATAGTTGAAGTAGAAAAAATAGTTGAAATAGAAAAGAAAGATCCTATACTAGATCATCCACGGATACAAGAAGCAATTAAACATGCAAAAAGAGCGGGGGAGTTAAAAAAGTGATATATGTATATTCGAATATACAATAAAATAATGTTATGGCAAAAAATAATAATTTAAAATTAACAAGTGTAAAAATAGTAGATCATTTATTTGAAGATTTTAAAGTTTCATCAATTAGACATAAATTCAATCTCCAAAAATTAGCAAATAGAGCAGTACATTTATACTTAACAGATGAAAATTTTCGAAAAAAAATGCATAACCACACAAATTTAACAATAAGTGGTAGTTTATAAAAATTAAAAAAAAAGGTTATATGAAAAAAGGTTATATCCCTAAGGATCAACGTAAAAAAATCCTTATGCTTTCTGATGATATTCGTACACATTCGGGTGTAGGAAACATGGCAAAAGAAATAATAATAAATTCTGCACATCATTTTAATTGGATTAATTTAGGAGGTGCTGTTAACCATCCGGAAAAAGGAAAAGGGTTTGACATATCCGATGATGTTAATAATATAATGGGTTTAGAAGATTCTAGTGTAAAAGTACTAGCAAATGATGGTTATGGTAATGCACCTTTATTAAGGTCTATAATAGCACAAGAACAACCAGACGCAATAGTACATTTTACAGACCCACGTTATTGGGTTTGGTTATACCAAATGGAAAATGAATTACGTCAACAAATGCCTATGATATTTTATACTATTTGGGATGATTTACCATACCCAATGTATAATAGAGAATTTTATCGTTCAGATGATATGTTATTAGGTATATCTAAACAATCAGTAAATATTGTAAAAAATGTTTTAAAAAATCACCCAAAACCAGATTGGGCTGTGAAATATATTCCTCATGGGATTGATGAAAAAAAGTTTTTTCCTATCGTTAATGATTTTGAATTTGAAGTATTTAAAAACCAAACTTTAGGGGAAGAATTTGATTTTGTAGTATTTTTTAATTCACGAAATATTAGAAGAAAAAACCCATCAGATATTATTTTATCATGGAAAACATTTTTAGATCAACTACCTGTAGAACAAGCTAAAAAATGTTGTTTATTAATGAAAACAGACATAGTTCATGAAGCTGGAACAGATTTACTAGCAGTTATTAATACTATATGTGATCCTGAAATTCATAAAGTAAAAATAGTTGATAAACGTTTTGGTGATAAAGAAATGAATTACTTATATAATTGTTCTGATGTTCATATGTTTATGACAGATAATGAAGGTTGGGGATTAGGTTTAACTGAATCTCTAACAGCAGGTAGAATGATAATAGCACCAGTACAAGGGGGTATGCAAGACCAGATGCGTTTTGAAGATGAAAATGGTGATTGGATTGATTTTTCAACAGAACATCCATCAAACGCAGATGGTAAATATAAAAAATGTGGTGAGTGGGCAATGCCGATATTCCCTAAAACACGTTCAGTAAAAGGTTCACCTTTAACACCTTATATATTTGCTACTCAGTGTTCTATCGAGGACGCAGCAATTTCATTAATGAAGGTTTATAAAATGGACCCTGAAGAAAGAAAAAGAAGAGGATTAGCAGGTAGAGAATGGGTATTATCAGATGAATCAGGTTTTACAGCAAAAGCTATGGGTCAAGGTTTTATTAATAATATTAATAATTTATTTAAAGAATGGAAACCACAACCTCGATTTACAGTTACTAAAGTAGATGATTCTACTAAATTAAATAACTATAACCCAAACCCAATTAGTTTAACACCAGAATTTTTAAAAGAAATACAATCAATATGAAACCATTATGTATAGTATCGTGTCCAATTGACACATTTTCAGGTTATGGAGCAAGATCACGAGATTTTGTAAAAGCTCTTATACAAGTAAAAGATGAAGAATGGGATATAAGAATTTTACCCCAAATGTGGGGTGAAACTCCCTGGAATTATTTATCAAAAGATAATCCTTTAAGAAAAAGATTTATCAAAAATACAGATGTAATTAAACAACCAGAAATTTGGATCCAAATAACAATTCCAACTGAATTCCAACCTCAAGGACAATTTAATATAGGAGTAACAGCAGGTATTGAATCAACAATATATCCTGGGGAATTTATTGAAGGTAGTAATAGAATGGATTTAAATTTAGTTAGTTCTGAACATTCTAAAAAAGTAGCTTTATCTACTGCTTTTGATAAAGTTGATAATATAACAAAACAAAAAGTAGGTATTGTTAAGATTGAAAAGCCTTTAGAAGTTTTATTTGAGGGTTTAGATTTAGATAAATATTATAAAAAACCTTCTTCTTCAAAAACAAATATATTAAAAGATGTATCTGAAGGTTTTTGTTTTCTCTATACAGGACACTGGTTACCAGGGGAATTAGGTGAAGATAGAAAAAATGTAGGTTTAATGATTAAAACTTTTTTAGAAACTTTTAAGGGGACAACTAACAAAAAACCAGCTTTAATTTTAAAAACAAATAGTATTAATTATTCTTTATTAGATAAAGAAACAATTATGAAAAGAATAAATGTTATAAGAGAAAATATACAAGGTAATTTACCTAATATATATCTTTTACATGGTGAAATGACTGATAAAGAAATGAACTTATTAAATAATGATCCTAAAGTAAAAGCATTTGTAAGTTTTACAAAAGGTGAAGGTTATGGTAGACCTTTAGCTGAAGCCGCAATTACGGGTAAACCTTTAATAGTTTCAAATTGGAGTGGACACACAGATTTTATTAAACCCGATTATAATGTTTTAATAGGGGGAGATTTAAAAAACATCCATGAATCAGCAGCAAATAAATGGCTACTTAAGGATTCTCAGTGGTTTAATATTGATACTAATACTGCAAGTAGAGCTATGAAAGATGTATTTAAAAAATATAAATTATATCTTAAAAATTCACGTAAACAAACACAGTATATTAAAGACAATTGGTCATTTGATAAAATGGTTGAAAAACTAGATAGTTTAATTGTAAAAAAAGACGAACCATCTCCATGGATTCAAAATGTACCTTTAAAACTTCCAAAATTAAAAAAATTAGAAAAAAAATAAAACAAATTATATGGAACAATTAGGAGATAAATTAGTAATAAGCCCCATTTGTGGGGGTAACGCATGTTATGAATCAGAATTCCAAATACAAGAGGGAATAGTAAAAACATGGCTTTGTATGACTAGTGGTTATACCTCAAACACCACAATGACTGTAGATGGTGAAGCGTTAAAACAGTCACTAGAATTAACAGCAGAATTTATTAAATCTTTAAGACAAGATCATGTGCCTCCTGGAGGTGGAGAAAAATTAGCTTGGTTTCCAACTGCAATCACAATGCCCGATAAAGGTATGATATTTCCAGAACCTATTAAAGGAACAGATGATTGGGGGTGGACAGTAGTTAAAGCAATCCCCATTCCCGAAGAGGAACAAGAAAAATATCCAGATCCTACAAACCCAGGTACTTTTTATAAAAATAAAATGGATATGAAAAACATGAAACGTTATAATAAATTAGAATTTATGGATGCTGCAGAAGAATTAGGAATGTTTAATAAAAATTTTAAAAATGAAAATTAGTTACGCAATAACAGTATGCAATGAGCATAAAGAAATAGAAAAATTATTAACATTTTTATTTGAACATAAAAGATCAGAAGACCAAGTTGTTGTTCAAATGGATAACAATGCAACACCAGAAGTTATAAATGTATGTGAAAAATGGGAATCTAAACCCCATAATGAGTATAGTTTAATTCAATTTGATTTAAATAAAAATTTTGCACAATATAAAAATAATTTAAATAAAAACTGTAATGGTAATTGGATATTTCAAATAGATGCTGATGAAATACCAAATGAGTATTTGTTAGAGGCATTACCATTTATATTGGAAGCAAATGATGGTGTAGAAGCATTTTGGGTCCCAAGAGTAAACACAGTTGCGGGCATAACTGAAGAACATATTGCTAAATGGGGGTGGAGAGTAGACGATCAAGGATGGGTAAACTTTCCAGATTGGCAAATGAGAATATATAAAAATGATGAAAATATTTATTGGATAAAACCAGTACATGAACAATTAAAAGGTTATACTAAATTTGCTAATTTACCCGCAGAAGAAAAATATTGTTTATACCACCCAAAAGATATAGGTAGACAAGAAAAACAAAATAGGTTATATGAAAATATTAGTAACGGGGGGTAATGGAATGGTGGGTAAACACCTACAAGAAATTTTACCTGAAGCAATATATGTTGGAAGTAAAGATTATGATTTACGAGATTGGTTAGATGTTGAAAACTTATTTGAAACATTCAAACCAACCCACGTAATTCATTTAGCAGCAAAAGTAGGAGGTATCCAAGATAATTTAGCTAAACCAGCTGAATATTTTGATGATAACATTTTAATAAACACTAATGTGTTAAAAATGTGTAAGTGGTATAATATAAAAAGATTTATAGGAATATTAAGTACTTGTATATATCCTGATGTTGTAAAAAAATACCCTATGAAAGAAAAAGATATGTTTTTAGGGCCCCCTGCAATAAGTAATTTTAGTTATGGTTATGCTAAAAGAAGCCTAGCAGTACAAATAGACGCTTATAATAAACAATATAACACAAAATACAATTATTTAATACCTTGCAATTTATATAGCGAATACGATAATTTTAATGATGAAAGTAAAATGCATTTTATGACTGCATTACTTAAAAAAATCAAACAATCAGATGAAATATTAAGTCTATTAGGTACAGGTAAACCTTTAAGACAATTTATGTATGCTGGTGATTTAGCTAAAATAATTAAAAAAGTTATAGACAATGACATTAATGATAATTTTAATGTGGCTCCTTCAGAAAATTTATCTATAAACGAAATGGCAAATATTTCACTAAACATTTTAGATAAAAACCTTAAAATAAAATATTCAAAACCTAAATTAGATGGTCAATTTAGAAAAGATGTATGCAATAAAAAATTACTAAATCATTTCCCAAACTTTAAATTTACAAGCTTTAAAAAAGGAATTAAAAAAGTATACAATAAAATATGAAAACTGCATTAATAACAGGGATAAATGGACAAGATGGTTCTTATTTAGCTAAATTTTTATTAGATAAAGGATATAAAGTATGGGGTATTTTAAAACGTAATTCAGTAGCAGAAAACCAAACAGCTAGAATATCAGACAATATTTTTAAACGAATTAAGTTAGAATATGCTGACATGTTAGATATGTCATCATTAATTAGAGTTTTACAATTATGTAAACCAGATGAAATATATAATTTAGCTGCCCAATCACATGTTAGAATTAGTTTTGATCAACCAATATATACAACACATTCTATAGCAACTGGAACTTTAAATTTATTAGAAGCTGTAAGATTAATATCCCCTAAATCTAAAATATACCAAGCAAGTTCATCAGAAATGTTTGGTAATAATATAGATAAAGATGGATTTCAAAGGGAAACAACCCCAATGAATCCAGTTTCTCCTTATGGTTGTGCTAAAGTGTATGCCTATAACATATGTCGAAATTATAGAAATGCATATGATATGTTTATTTCTAATGGTATATTATTTAACCACGAATCACCTAGAAGAGGAACTAATTTTGTTACAAATAAAGTTGTTAAAGAAGCAGTAAAAATAAAATTAGGATTATCTAATGAATTAAAATTAGGTAATTTAAATGCAAGTAGAGATTGGGGACATGCAGAAGATTATACACGTGCAATGTGGTTAATACTACAACATAATAAACCTGATGATTTTGTTTGTTCAACTGGAATATCACATACAGTTAAAGATTTAGTTAAATATGTTTTCACAAAATTAGATCTAAATTGGGAAAAATATGTGGCTATTGATGAAAAGTTTTATAGATCAGAGGAGTTAGAACATTTAAAAGGTGATTGTAGTAAAATTAAAAATAACTTAGGATGGATTCCTTTGTATACATTTGAAACAATGTTAGATGAAATGATAGAATACTGGTTAATTAAATTAAATAAATAAATGGGAATTTTAAGTAAATTAGAAGAAAAGTGGAATAATTTTGTTTTAAATAAACTTCAAAAACAAATAATTAATAATACTGAAAAGTTTATTAATAAAAAACATTCACTTAAAAAATGGATACCTGGAAAAGATTGGGTACAATACTCTGGTCCGTATTTTAACGGCAAAGAATACAAGTCTGCTGTACAAAGTTTATTGACAGAATGGCTTATTTTTGGAAAAAAAGGTAGAGAATTTGAAATAGAATTTTCTGAAAAATTAGGCAAAGAATTTGGTGTATTAACTAATTCGGGTAGTTCAGCAAATTTATTAATGGTTAGCGCTCTTAAATCTAAAAGAGCTAAATTTAACTTAAAAGAAGGTGATAAATTTATAACACCTGTAGTTTGTTTTCCTACAACCATTAATCCACTTATTCAAAATGGTTTTAAACCAGTTTTTGTAGATGTTACTTTACCTAATTTACATATTGATTTAGATCAAGTAGAATCATTACTTAAAAAAGATAAGAAAAAAGAAATAAAAGGAATTATATTTGCTCATGTGTTAGGTAACCCACCCGACATGGATAGAGTTATGAAGTTAGTTAAAAAATATAATTTAATTTTTTTAGAAGATAGTTGTGATGCTTTAGGTTCTTCATGGAATAACGAACCATTAGGTAGTTTTGGAGATTTATCTACATGTTCTTTTTTCCCTGCTCATCATATGACAATGGGAGAAGGAGGATTTGTAGCTACAAACAATAAACAAGTTAGAATGGCATTAGCTAGTTTAAGAGATTGGGGGAGAGCATGTTATTGTAACTCAAATAAACCAGGTAATGTTACATGTGGTACTGCTTGTGGTATGAGATTTAATAGTTGGTTTCCAGAACAAAAAGACATTATATTTGATCATAGATATATTTTTGATGAAATTGGTTATAATTTAAAACCTTTAGAATTACAAGCTTGTATGGGTCTAGAACAAATTAAAAAACTAGATGAAATGCATAGTAAAAGAAAAGAAAACTTTAAAAGATTACATAAAATATTTTCAAAATATCCTCGATTATTTCATTTACCCACAACATTAGATAAAGCTGATGTATCATGGTTTGGATTTTTAATAACATTAAAAGATGATGTATCATTTGCTAAAAACGAATTAGTAGACCATTTAGAAGGAGCTAAAATACAAACAAGAAGTTATTTTACAGGTAATGCTTTATTTCACCCCGCATATCTTGATATAGCTAAAGAATATAAAGATCCTAGAAATGATTTTCCAAATGCTACAAAATCAACAATAGATACTTTCTTTATGGGGGTATGGCCGGGAATGACAGAAGAACAATTAGATTATATTGAGAAAGTAGTACATAAATTTTGTTGGCAGTATGATTCAACATGGAGAAATTTAAAAGATTAATATGAGTTATTTAACATTTTCAAGTTTAGGAAGTTCTGGGGGTATGTGTTCACAACTCCAATCATATGCTAGTTTACTAGCTGTAGCTAAAGCTAATAATAAAGAAATAGTATTTTCAAAATCTATGTTTAACGTAGGATGTGGTATTAAGATTTTTGATTTATTAGACATAACTCCTACAATAAAACCAGATGATTTTTTTAAGGAGTTTAAAATAAAAGAAATAAACTTTAATCATACTCCTTATGATGAAACTTTATTTAATTTAGATAATTCAAATTATGACATAGGGGGTAGATTTGATTTATACACATATTGGTATAATGATATAAAAAAAACAGTAGATGGGTGGAAATTTAAAGAAGATATTTTTGCAAATGCACAAGAAAGATTAAAAAGAATAAAAAATATATTAGGGTGGGATAAACCAACAGTAAGTATCCATATTAGAAGGGGAGATTATATGTTAGATAGAAATCATGCTTTACAAGTAGTAAATGAAGATTATTACATTAATTCTATTATAAAAGAATTTAATTTAGCTAATGATTTTAATTTTTTAATTTTTTCAAATGATATAGAATATGTAAAAAACATAAATTTTTTAAAATTATTAAATGAAAAATACTCTAATGTGTGGTTTGTAGAACCTAAAGATATAGACTCACATAGTTATACTTCTTCAGAAAAAGATGATTTAGCATTATTAAGTTTATGTGATAACCATATTATAACTAATAGTTCTTACTCATGGTGGGGAGCTTATTTAAGTAAAAATCCCAATAAAAAAGTAATATGTCCTACTTGTTGGTTAAATCCTAGATTTAATGTAGCTGAATGGATAAATGGGAAATATTTCCCTTCAAGTTGGATAAACGTAGATAATATTTAATATGACAAAAATAGTATACATAACAGGTTGTTTAGGATTTATAGGATCTTACATAACACGTACTTGTTTAGAAAAAGGGTGGTATGTTAAAGGTGTAGATAAAATGACTTATGCCTCTAATAATGATTTATTAAAAGAATTTAAAAAACACCCAAATTTTTCATTTGTAAAATGTGATATAAATGATTTAGAATTCTTATATGAGTGTGATTATATCATTAACACAGCTGCTGAAACACATGTTGGTAATAGTATAGTTAAAAGTGATGATTTTATACATTCAAATATTAATGGTGTACACCACTTACTTGAACTAATTAGAAACTATAGAGGTGAAGGAAAAGACAAACCAACTTTATTACATTTTAGTACTGATGAAGTATATGGTGACATAACAGAAGGTGAACATATAGAAACAGACATATTAAATCCTAGTAACCCTTATTCAGCAACTAAAGCAGCAGCAGATCAATTAATTTTAGCCTGGGCTAGAACATATAATTTGCCTTATATTATAGTAAGACCAACTAACAATTATGGTATAGGACAATATACAGAAAAATTGATCCCTAAAGTATGTAAATATCTTAAATTAGGCAAAAAAATACCTTTACATAATGAAGGCACCCCTATTAGAAATTGGTTACATGCTCAAGATACAGCAGATGCTATTATTACAATTATTGAGTCAAAAATTCAAAATGAAATATATAACATAGCAGGAGGTTTTGAACAAACTAATTTTATAACTGTTCAAAAAATAGTTAGAGAATATATGGGTGAAAAAGCACCTAATAATGGTGAATTTTGGATGGAATATGTTGATTTAAGTTTTTCAAGAAAAGGTCAAGATGTTAGGTATGCTTTAAATGATGATAAATTAAGAGCATTAGAATGGGAACCTAAAGAAAAATTTAATGATGTATTACCTAAAATAGTAAAATATTATAAAGAAAATTTTATATGGTAGAAAAAAGAATACTAGAACATACTATTGATTTACTAATTGAAAATGATATAGATACATTTTTCTTAGTAACTGGTGGAGCTATAGTACCTACTGTAGATTACATTGGACAACACTCTAAAGCCAAATACTACTGTTTTCAACACGAACAAGCAGCAGCTATGGCGGCTGAAGGTTATTATAGAACAACAAATAAAATAGGAGCTGTATTAACAACATCGGGTCCTGGTGCTCAAAATTTATTAAATGGGGTTTGTGGTTGTTGGTATGAATCAATACCATGCATATTCATAACGGGACAAGTAAGTACATATGAGTCAAGTGATTCTATTAATGTTAATCCTCGACAATTAGGATTTCAAGAAACACCAATTGTAGACTCGTTTAAGAATTTTACAAAATTTGCATCAAAAGTTACTAAAAAAGAAAACACAGAAACAATAGTAAAATCAGCAATTAAAGCATGTAAAACAGGTAGATTTGGTCCTTGTTTAATTGATTTCCCAGTTGATATGCAAACAGCATCTTCAACATTTACAATGGAAAAGATTACTCATGATAAAATAGTAGATGTTGATTTATATAAAAAGGTATCTGTTTTAGAAGGTATGTTACACACAAGTAAAAGGCCTTTAATATTATTAGGTCATGGAGTTAGATTATCGGGGGCAATTGATAAAGCAAAAAAATTAATTAACAGGTCCGGTATACCTTTTGTAGTGTCTTGGGGTGGTTTTGATTTAATAGACCATTCACATAAAAGATTTATAGGTGATATAGGTGTGTATGGTAAAAGAGGAGCAAATTTTGCAATACAAAATTGTGATTTACTAATATCAATTGGTTCTAGATTAGACACTAGACAAACTGGGGGGGATTTAAGTAAATTTGCTCGAGAAGCTAAAAAAGTAATGGTTGACATTGATTTTAACGAATTACATAAAGGTAGAGGATTAAATATAAATTTACCAATACAATCAGATGCAGGTTTATTTATAGATGAAGTATTTAACACTATTAAATTTTGGCCAAATCAACAATATAACTGGATTGAAAAGTGTAAAGAATGGAAAAACTGGACTGAAGAAAGAAAAATCAGAGAAGACAATACTTTAACATCTTATGAAGCAGTAAAAGAAATCAATAAAATAGTAACAGACGATGAAATTATAATTCCTGATGAGGGGGGTCATTTAATTTGGTGTATGCAAACATTTAAATTAAAAAACCAAAGAATGTTTTCTAATTTTGGAAATTCATCTATGGGATATGCTTTACCTTCAGCTATAGGAGCAGCAATAGGAACAGGTAAACAAGTTATTTGTATAGATGGTGATGGTGGTTTTCAAATGAACATTCAGGAACTACAAACAGTAAAACATTATAATTTACCCGTAAAAATTATTATTGTAAATAATGGTTGTTATGGTATAATTAAGCAATTCCAAGATGCTTATTGTGAGTCAAGATACACAGCAACTGATGGTCATAAAGATTATACATTACCTAACTTTGAAAAAGTAGCTAAAGCGTATGATATAGAAGCTTTAACTATATATGGAAAAGATGATATTAAAGAAAAATTACAATATGTTTGGTCTTATGATGGTCCTATATTATGTAATTTATTAATTGATGAAAAACAAAAATTAATACCGAAATTAGAATTTGGAAATCCATTAGAAGATATGTCACCATATTTAACTGATAAACAAATTCAAGATAATATGATCATAGAAATGATCCCAAGAAGAGACAATACCCAAGGATGGGTAACATTAAAAAAATAATAAACATTAAATTAAATTAAAATGGCAGCAGATAGTAAAACAAAAACAACTATTATCAAGTTAAGAAAACAAAAAAGAGAAGGTACCAAAACAGTACTTGTAACAGCTTATGATTACCCCCAAGCTCACATAGCAGATGGAGCTGGTGTTGATTGTATTCTTGTAGGTGATTCTTTAGGGATGACTACTTTAGGACATAAAACAACAATTCCTGTTACTATGGATCAAATGATATCATCAGCTGAAGCAGTAGCCAGAGGGGCAAACGATGCTCTACTAATAGGTGACATGCCTTACATGTCATACCAAATATCAAATGAAAGCGCAGTAGAAAATGCTGGTAGGTTTATTAAAGCAGGTATGGATATGGTTAAGGTAGAAGGAGCTATGATTGAAAGAATTAAAGCAATTTGTGATTCAGGAATCATGGTTATGAGTCATTTAGGTTTAACTCCACATACAAGAGCAAAAATGGGGGGATATAGAGTACAAGGTAAAACAGCTGACCAAGCTGAAATTGTCCTTAAACAAGCTCTAGCATTACAAGAAGCAGGATGTTCTGCTTTACTTTTAGAAGCAATGCCTAAAGAACCAGCAGCAATGATAGCAAAAGAATTAGACATACCAGTATATGGTATTGGTGCAGGTGATGAGGTTGATGGTCAATTAGTTATATTCCATGATTTAACCGGTTTATTTTGGGATTTTAAATCAAAATTCGTAAAAAGATATTGTGAAGCAGGTCAATTAATCCAAAATGCTTTAAAAGATTATGCATCAGAAGTTAGAGGAGGTTTATTTCCTGCTCAAGAAAATTTTTATGAAATTAAAGACGAAGAACTAGAAAAATTATTAGGTGACACTAAATGGAAATACGAAGCAGATAGAGTAGAAAATCAAGCTACACCTAAACATAGTGCAACTCCTATTACAACTAATAAAACATCATCAGTAAAAAGATAATGAATGTACTTGTCACCGGAACTAATGGTTATATAGGTAAATCACTTTATTATGGTTTAAAAAACTATAATATAACAGGTATAAACAGAAATATATGTGATTTAACAGATTTTGATCAAGTAAGTGATTTTTTTAAAAATAAACATTTTGATGTAGTCATACATTGTGCTGCTAGTGGGGGATCCCGCTTAAAAAAAGACAATAATGATATATTTAAAAATAATGTTAAAATGTTTGAAAATTTATTACTTAAAAAAGACCATTATCAAAAATTTATCCATTTTGGTTCTGGGGCACAGTATAATTATCCTTTAACCCCTTATGGTTTAAGTAAAAAAACCATAGCAGGCTTAATTGATATTCAACCTAATTTTTATAATATAATTATATGGGGGTTATTTAATGAAAATGAATTAAATACAAGATTTATAAAGTCTAATATAATAAAATGTATGAATGATGAACATATGGTTATCCATAAAGATAAATATATGGATTTTTTTCATATGAATGATTTAATAGATATAGTAAATTGGTATATAAACGCTAATAATGATCCTGCTTCTCGTCATAAAACATTTGAATGTGTTTATGAAGAAGTGTACAAATTAACCCACATTGCTGAAATGATCGCTTTAATTTTAGGAAAAACAGCTAAAATGAAATTAGTAGAAGAAGGTTTAGATAAACCTTATGTAGGTAAAAATAGAAAGTTCACTGTAGATAGTAAATTTGAAGATAGGTTAAAAGAAACAATAAATCAAATATTATGAAAAAAATAAGTTTTTGTATTAATACATCAAGAAATGAAAGAGAATATCTTTTATTATTATTAAATTCACTTAAAGAAAACACACAAATAGAAAATCATGAAATTTTAATTTTTATAGATTCTGATAACCAAAATACTTATGAAACTTTAATTGAATATAAAAAAACAATTCCAGATTTAAAAATATGTAAAAATACAAAATGTCCATTAGGACATCAAAGAAATTCAGCCATATTATTTAATGAAGCTAAAAATGACATCATATGTTATCTGCAATCAGATATGGTTGTAGGTTTAAATTTTGACCAACATATATTAGAAAATCTAACAGATAAAAATACAGTTTTATCTTGTGCCAGAATTGAACCTCCTATACATCCAGAATCCCCAGAAAAGATAACTAAAAATTTTGGCTTAGATCCTGAAAAATTTAAGTATGAAGAATTTAAATCATATGTAAAAACCCTACAAGGTGAAAATAGACCTAATATAGAGGGTCATTTTGCTCCTTTTGCTGTTTATAAAGAAACATGGTTTGATAAATTAGGTAGTTTTGATACACAATTTAGATGTTCTAGAGAAGATTCTGACACAATAATTAGAATGCATTTATTAGGATTAAATTTAATCCAATCATGGAATGCTTGTGTTTATCATTTTACTTGTGTATCTAGTAGAGGTACTGGATGGTATAAAAAAGATGAAGAAGCACAATATAAAAACGCATTACAAAATAAAGCAGATGAACAAGAATTAAAAAGATTTTATAGAAAATGGGGATATTTTGGCCATATGCCTAAACCTGTTTACGATATTACATTTGATATAGAATTAGATCATTTTGTTGATTTTAATGCTTTAAAATCCATAGAACCTTATTGTGCTACAATGTATTTAAATGACATTAACATAGTAAAACAATTAAGATCACAGTTAGAATTTGAATCATATTATTATTCTAATTTAAGGTGGCAATATACAGATGAATATTGGGAAAATAATAAACAATTCTTTTTCTTAAATAATTTTAATGAAAGAGTAAAATATACATCAAAAGTACAAGGAGATACAATTGTTTCTTTTAAATATTCTGATTTAATTAAAGATTTTAACAATAATCAAAATATATTATCTAACATTCAAGACCTAATCCATAATACAGATATAGGTGATTATGAATATGGTATCTTTACTTTTTATGTTAATGAAAAGAATAATTTACAAAAAGAAAAAACAACATTTAATTATAAAGAAATACTAACAGGTAATTTTAAATTTATATGAATATAAAAATAACATACCATTTAATGCCTTGGGAAATAGATTATGCTTTATTAACTTTTACCCAATTAAAAAAATCATTATATTACATCCCTTCAAATGTAACTTTAACAATAGATTCAGTATTAAATTTATCATCTAATATGATAGATTGGGAAAAAAGTAAATTACCAAAAGAATATTTTATAGAAAAATATAATACTTATTCTTTATTATTAGATAGGGGTATTGTACACAATAAAAAAATATATAAGGGAGATAAATTATATGGGCATTTAGATTTACAAAAAAATTGTATAGGAAAAGAATTTACACACTATATGAATATATGTCCTGACTTATATTTTAGTGAAACAGCGTTAGCTTCTATGATTCATGTCATACCTATTATGGAAAAAGAAACAGACCATTATATAGCAGTCCCCGAAATATTTCAAATGTGGGATATATCCTGGAGTGAAATAGTAGGACCTGAATTTAAAAATGTACATTATGATAATTGGTACACAGCTGATGTGTTTGATATTAGAGCTGTTGCTAGTAGTAAAAAAAGAGAAGATATAAAAAAAAGTGGAGCTCCTCAAATAGGGATTAGAAGTGTTAAGAATCGTTTAAAATGGACGGGTTGGTTTGACTTATATAGTAAAGATTTATATGAAAAAATAATAATTCCCCCTAAAGAGTGGATTGGTTATGGTCCTTGGGATTTATTTGGTATGAATGTAATAGGAGAACTTTTTAATAAATATAATCTTAAATTTTTAGAATTTGTTATAAGTGAAAAAGTAGGAAAATACTCTACAGGACCCTTAAATACAAAACCAGGACCCCATACGGGTTATTGGATGCAATCATCTATTAAAAAGTTTATACATATAAAAGAAAATAATAGTAAAGAACATCAAAGACAAAGAATGGGTAAAGATGGAAATCCCTTACAACAAATGAAATCTACTATTAATGAAAGAATAAAACAACTTCAAAAAAATAAAAAATTATGGAAAAATATATTTACAGAGGAAAATTAGAAAGGGTAGTTGATGGAGACACTATTGATGCTCTTATAGATGTTGGGTTTGACATTTGGATAAAAAAAAGAATTAGATATAGTGGTATTGATACTTGGGAATCAAGAACAAGAGATCTTGATGAAAAGAAAAAAGGTTTAGAAGCTAAAGCTAGGAATAAAGAATTATTAATGGAAGTTAGTTCTAAATCAGGATATTTTAGATTAAAATCCCATGGTGTTGGGAAATATGGTAGAATTTTAGGCGAAATTTTTATTGAAGATGAAAAAGGTAAACAATATAATATTAACGAAACCCTAATTTCTGAAGGACACGCGTATATTTACGATGGAGGCAAGAAAAAGGTATTCACCTCGTAAATTTTTTCTATATGTATAATAGAATAACATCAAAACTAATAGCTATGTGGTCAATTTTTAAAAATGATAACGATTGGAATGAAAAATCAATTGTAGGTTTTATAGCATTTATGATTATGTGTGTGTTTGCATTATTAGATTTACTAACAGGATACGCAGGCAAAGATTTAGTAATTAATGAAACAATATATAATGCATTTACTTGGATTGTAATAGGTTGTTTTGGAATTGCCGGTGCAGAAAAATTCGCAAAAAAGTAAAATATGCCTACTACAATAAACACATCAGATTTAACTATAATTACTCGTGAATTAATTACTTTAGGGGGTAATCAGTATGATTCAAAACATACTCAAATAATTCCTAACATTAAAGAAGTAACAAAAAGATTAATAACTGTACCAACGGCATCAATTGGGGCTAGTGATACAAGTGAAGGGATTGAAATTTTAAAAATTACACCTACATTATTAACAGGTCCTTATAAAGAAGCAGACATAAGATACGTTAGAATCACAAATTTAGACGACACTAATTTTGTAACGTTACAATTTCATAATGACCAAGGTAATATAACAGCTAAAAAATTAGACTTTGGAGGCACTCATTTTTATAATTGTGATATGGGTAGTGGATCAATTGACACTATACAAGCAAGTTCAAATACAATAGTGGATACAGATGCTACTGTTGATTATGTATCAGGAAGTGCTACAGTTACTTGTGGTGCTAATGCATCCATAAGACCAGGATCAAGATTAAGTGGATCTTCTCACTTCCCTACAGGAAGTTTTGTATCAACAATAAATACTATAGGTGCAGTTACATCTTTTGATTTAAATACACCTGCAACATTAACAGGAACTAATATAACAACAGTATTTCAGGTAGGATTACAGGACTTAGACGCTATACATGCAGTAGCAGACACTGAAAATGTAGACATAGAAATATTTGTAGCGTCAGTATAAAAATAAAATTATGGCAAAAAATATATTACAAAATTTAATTCAAAAAGCTCTTAAAGAAATAAAATTAGAAGAACAAGCAAAACCAGATTTTCTTGATTTAGACGGGGATGGTGATAAAAAAGAACCAATGAAAAAAGCTGCTAAAGATAAGAAAAAATCAGTTAAAGAAGCAGAAATGACTGCGGGGGCTGAAAACACTAAATTTAAGATTAAAGTTGATGTTAGTAATAAACAATCAGAAACTAAATTAGGTATTAGAATTCAATTAACACCTAAAGAGGGAATGTTAGAACCTGATGTAAGGGATAAGTTAGAAGCTGTTGTAATGAAAAAATTAAATACTTCTTTAGGCCAATATGAAATTCAAGTAAGTAAAGACACAGATGTACCTAATCCTGAAGTGATTGGGTTTTTTATCCCATTATCACAAATTAAAAACATGATAATTTCAGCTGTTAAAGGAGGTCCAGCACAAACTTCAGGTGGAGCCCCACCACCCCCTAAACCAGCAACACCCCCTACGGCTCCTCCTAAACCAACACCTTCAGGGCGGCCAAAACCTAATAATCAAAATGATAAAGAGATTAATGAAGCAATAGATGAAGCTATACTTCTTAAAGAAATGAGAGTTAGAGATCTAAAAGAAATTTCAAAAGTAGTTAGTAAAGATGATTTTTATGAATTTATCAATAAGGGTAATAACATACTTCGTACTTTAGAAGAACGAGGTATAGAAAGAGGAAAAAAATATTTAGAATATTTAGTTAAACATAATATAATGTAATAAAATTAATAAACCAACACGATGAAAAAACAACAACTAATCAAAATAATTCAGGAAGTAATAAAAGAACAAGGACCTGATCCTGTAGAACCAAGTTCAGGCCCCACAATTGTACCCGGAGGTATACCAACACCCCAACAACCTATTGGTGTAGCTACACCTAATAAAGGAATAAACAACCCTCAAGCAAACGCATGTTGTGGACCTTTAAAAATGGCAATAGATAAATATGCATCTAAAATTGTATCCACGGATGTTATACAAGGATATATTAACCAAGGTCCTAATAATCAACCACTGCTTGGGGCGGCTACTGCAGCTGGGAGATTACATGATGAAATGCAAAAAATGTTTAATAAATGTTGTCAAGGTAAAGTTGACGGAGGTATAACTATGACTACACCATCAACACCTATTGGTCCAAATATAGGAGGAGGAAATCTAGCAACACCAGTTAAAGGAATACAACCAGCACAAGATTCTATTATAAGTGAAATTGCTAAAGAATTAAAAAGATTAAAAAATAAAAAATAATGAAAAAAGGAGAATTAAGATAATTAATTAGAGAAGTTATTAAAGAACAAATGGCTCCTCTAAAAGGAGATAGACCCGATAATTGCCCCCCGGGTGCTATATGTGGTACAGGGTCCCAACCTTGTTGGAATAGTCCCAATTTTGATATTCCATTTCCTTATTCTCCATCTCCAGCACAAACGGAAATGGTAGCAATGGCTTGTTATCAAGAAATGTTTTCAGGAGGTGCATCACCTACAGGACCTTTCCCAAATCTTAATGATTATACAGTTTCATGTTGTCAAAATGCTTGTATGAGTGCTTATAATACGTCTTGTGGTAATATAGGACCTATGATTTCGGGAACTGGCGGTCAAGGAGGCGGAGCTTCTATGAATAGATGGAGTTGCGTTAATAATGCGTGTGTGGGACCTACCTATCCTCAAGGTGGCACTTCTTATGGTAGTGAACAAGAATGTATAGCTTCAGGTTGTGGGGTGGCTGGTGTGCCTTCTGCAGCTAGAAAAAATAGAATAATCAAAAAAATCGAACCAGCTAAAAATCGTAGAGGATAAAAAATGAGAAAAATACCTGTCATATCATTTGAAGATTTAGAAGCTAAAGCTAAAAAGCCTCTAATGATGAAAACATTAGTTAGAAGTATATCTGAAGGTATAAATGATAATTTAGAATCAGTTAATATAGCTGAAATAAAACATCATGATATAATAATAAACGTACCTAAATCTGAATGGAAACCAGGTTTAGAAAAAGCTTTAGAATATTACGTAAACACAGAAGAATATGAAGAATGTTCTAAAATAAAAGATATTTTAAATAGGTTATGACACAATATATTATGTCCATTAAAAATGGAAACGGATTAGTTTTTAAAACACAAGCTAATTCATTAGGAGAAGCAAAGGAATACTTTAGAAAGTTAAAAAATTTACCTTTAGAAGTATTTAATAAATTATTTTTAGTAACAGAAGTAAAATGAAAAACATATTTATAATAACAATACTATTAACATTAAGTTCATGTATGGTATCACAAAAAACATTCGATGAAAAATGCTGTGCATTAGAATGTGAAATTAAAGAACTTAACAGTAAAGCAAATGGGATGGAATTAAAAGAACAACTTTTAAGAGAAGCTATTCACGATTTACAAATTAAAAACGATACAATAAAATGAAGAAATCTGAATTAAAAAAATTAATCAGAAAAACAATTACAGAATTCATTAAACCCTCAAGAGGAACTAGAAATCCATGTCCTACAAGACACTGTCATACTCAAATGGATTGTTATAAAGGTGATCACTGTATTAAGCAAGCAGGTGATTATTGGGGGTGTTGTACACCGGCTGAATAAATTGTAATATAAAATAAATTAAGTAAACAATAAAGTAAATAAATGTATACAAGAGAACAAATAGAAACAGCTGTAAAAGCAAAAGGCTACGTATGGTTCGAAGATGCCAACGACAAAGGCTACGATGTTAACATTGTAGGCGTTAGGAACAATGCAACCAAAGGTAGAGTAACAAACGCATTTGATGATCATATCACAATATCTTATAAAGTAAATGGTGAATGGCAATTTCATTGCTATAAATGCACTACAGACCCAGGTACACATTGGGTTAAAAATATAATGAGAAAAGAAGGAGTTGCAGTATTAAAACCTGGTCAATACAGAAAATCTCATAAAATCAGATTACATGCAGGTAAATATCCAGCATTAGGTCAACAAAGAGATGTTACTGTTTATAGAGACAATAATAAAGATGGTAAATACGATTTAGATGATAATAACACCCAAACTGGTTTATATGGAATTAATATTCATAGAGCAACAGGAAGACAAGGGGGCACATCTACTAGAGTAGATAAGTGGTCAGCTGGTTGTCAAGTAATTGCTAATAATACTGATTGGCATGAATTTTTAGACATATGTTATGAGGCTAAAGCAGTTTGGGGTAATAATTTTACTTATACATTAATTGAGTCAAACGATATAATATGAAAAAAATAATTTGTAACTTAATATGTAAATTAACTTTTAATAAAGTTTGTTTAGAATGGTGCGATACTAAATGTTGTACATAAAATAAAGTAAAAAGGTTATGTCAAAAGAAGAAAATGTCAATAAAATCAAATCTTACATAGATGATATTTTAGGTACTAAAAGTAGTTTAAAAGACAAACTACCATCTAAAAAATCATATGAAAGAGATTTATTTTGTACCATACTTAGAGAATTACAGTTTGTAAACAACAGAACATTGGGTATGAAACATGATTACAAAGTTAACATGTTAGAATATGATGATCCCTTTTACACTGCTATAGAATGTTTTTTTAAATTACATTACACAGGTGAACAGATAAATATGATAAACTGGTGGTTATATGACAAATTTCTTCCCACAGGTGAAGTTTTAATTCTAACAAATAAGGAAACTGAAGAAGTTATATCTTCTGAAACACCAGAAGACATTTGGGAATTAATTCAAGAAACCAAAAATGAAAAAAAAGATACTAAGTAAAGACATGATTTTACGTGCTATGAAGCACACTAAATCAAACATGGCGGCAGCTAGGTTTTTAGGTTGTTCTTATCCACATTACAAACAATACGCTAAATTATATAAAAATGAAGAAGGCAAAACACTGTTTGAAGCTCATTTAAACAGACAAGGTAGAGGCATATCAAAACATTTATATAAGAAAAAAGATTTAACCCCAATACACGATATACTAGAAGGTAGAGTTGACATATCTAACTATAAACCACAAGAAATTAAAGATAGATTAATACACGAAGGTTTACTTGCAGAAGAATGTAATAGCTGTGGGTTTAATGAACGTAGAGTAGTTGATTATAAAGTACCATTAATATTAAATTTTAAGGACGGTAATAAAAAAAACTGGAAATTAGAAAATCTAGAACTATTATGTTATAATTGTTATTTTTTAAAAATTGGTAATGTATGGAGTGACAATCAACTTCAACAAATGGAAGATTATAATAAAAAAAATAAATTTAATAATGATCCTGAACCTAAATGGGAAATTGATGAATCCCAAAAAGAACATTTAAAAGAACTTGGTTTATGGGAAGATGATTCGTACGATGGATCAGAATATATATCAAAACTTTAACTTATTAACAAAGTCCTGTATAGGCATTATAACATGAAAACTCTATTTTTAGTATTGTTCACCTCATTATTAACTTATGGTCAAATACCAGAAACGAGTGATTCAATATATTATTCACCTAAGTATTGTGACACAGCTGAAAATACATTAGAAGCCCATTTAACTCAATGGACATGGAATGGCAATATAAAAGATTGTATACAACCAAGTGAAGCATTTGCTACTGCATTTTATGATGAAGAAACTGGTAATGTATTATTGTATTTATTAGATACATATGAATGTTGTTGCCAAGTAGCATCAACACCAGGAATGCCAGGATCATGGACATTTTTTGAAGGAAGTCCTTGTGAAGAATATTTAGATGAAATAGGATTTATATCATTGGATGAGGGTGATATAGAACTAGATGGAATATACATAGATCCATTTGGAAGACAATATACAATGCCTCCAAAAGGATTATCAATAATGAATAAAACAAAATACTATAGATTATAATATGAAAAATTCAATACAATTCTTTTTAGTCATTGCAATTATTTTTTTATCATCAGTTTATTTTTTATCTACAATAGTATCATATGAAAGACAAGTTGAAGATTTACAAGAACAAGTAGATATACTTTATTTAGATATAGAATTTAGTAATGCATATTGTGATAGTATATCTCAAGAATTAGATTCTTTACAAAATAGATATCAAATATTTGATGATGCCCCAGGAAAAGAATTTATTGATATTATAAATGCTATTATGCAAGTAGAAAGTAATGGGAACCCAAATGCTTATGCTCCTGGAGAAGATGCTGTAGGTATCTTACAAATAAGACAGTGTATGGTAGATGATGTAAATAGAATTTTAAAAAGGCAAAAATTACCTGTTAGATACACTTACTTAGACAGATGGGATGTAAATAAATCATTTGAAATGTTTGATATTTTTTGTGATTATTATGATCTTAACACAGCAGAAACAATGGCTCGAGGGTGGAATGGGGGGCCAAGGGGAATCAATAAATCAAGTACACTAGATTATTGGGAAAAAGTGCAAGGATATTTGGATTCTTAAAATATTTTTCGTACATTATACACATATATAAAGGGTAAAAATATGAGTAAGATAAAAGAAAAATTATTAAATGATGATTCATTTTTAGAAGATGCTATAAATGATCATTTAGATGATGAATATTATTATGACAAATCAAAACAAGTTACAATGGAAGAAATAATGCAAAACCACGATGACTGGTGGAACAGTTTAACTGATAAACAAAAACAAAAAATAGCGGACGAACATAAATCAGCTGAAGACTATTTTACTGATAATGACCTACATGGTCCTAATAAACAATATGGAGTATAATATGGATATATCACAAGAAAAATTTTTAGAAGCTAAGAAAAAAGTTAATAAAAAATATCCTGGAGCCCAAACTATGATGGATAATTCGGGTAAATATTTTGTAGCTACAGCTAACGGCAGAGACATTTGTAATTTACAAGTAGGTCAAGTTATAGACAGTTATGATTTTGATGATGGAACAGATTTATATGGATTTAGTGCGGCATTAAATAAAGTTGCAACTATACCTCATTCAAACACAGTTAAAGAAGCTTGGGTTAAAACTGAAGTAGCTATTAAATCATATCACGTTGTGAATAGAAATAATAATAAGTTTAGTGACGAGAAAGTCATGAGAAAAATGGCTAAAGACTTTGATTAATGGGTAAAATTACTGCACTTATATTATGTGTTAGTATTTTCTTATTAGTACAAATACTAACATGGTTTCAATTAAATGGTCAATTTGTATGGCCTTGGTTTAAAAATAATGTGTTTTTGCTTTGTTTATTTGGGCTACCAATAAGTTATCTATACATCGAAGCAACTCGATTTGGATTTATAGCATTTGAAGGTTTAATTTGGCCTGGTAGATTATTAGGTTTTGCCGCGGGGATATTTACTTTTGCTATATGTTCAAGTATATTTTTAGGGGAAGGATTAACTACAAAAACAACAATAAGTTTACTTCTAGCAAGTATTTTAGTTTGTATTCAGGTTTTTTGGAAGTAAATATATGTATATGCGATTGACTGATCGATCTTAGGACGATTAACAACAATAAATTTTAGAATTATTAACATTAAAAAACAGTTTACCAATGGGAACAATATTTTTAGAGAAAAACTTCTCACCGCTTGACATTCTTGTCAAAAATTTCTTCCAACAAGAACAGGAAGAATTTACAACACCAACAAACAGAATTTTAAATCACCCCGTAGACATCTACGAAGACAAAGAAGGTTTATACTTTGACATTGCCTGTACTGGCTTAACAAAGAAACAAATCGAACTTAAAGTCGAAGATGATGTTTTAAGGGTATCGTATACTAAAAAAGATAAAGATGAAGATAATAATCGACATTTTTATCATTCAGGTATTGCTAAACGAAGCTTTAATTTAGGATGGAAAATTGCTAGGCGATTTGACTTAACTAAAATTGAAGGTTCAATGAAAGATGGGTTATTGAAATTATTTATCCCACTTACGCCTGAAAGCAAACCAAAAACAATTTCAATTAAATAAAGTTTTATTAAGATCAGTCAATTATTCCTCGTTAAATAAATAGGTTGTGTTCATTAAGTAATTAAGGATTGGTTTGAGGAGCCAATCCTTTTTTATATTTATAATAAATGAAAAGTAATGTATATCCTTGGAATACCAGAAAGACAATATAGAAGAACTACTCAAGTTTTAGGACCTGAGTCATCTGAACCCATAGAATATAATTCTGAAAAACAAGATGATGGATTTTACTTATTTCAGTTTCCTAATTGTGATGAATATCGTTTTAAGGAAATAGTAAATCTACTAAAAAATAATGGAGTAACAACTATAGGAGCTGATACTCAGTTAACAGAAAATAAAATTATGAAGTTATCAAACTTAATTAAAAAACCACTTAATGAACAAGGAAGTCCTGATGAAAATGATCTTATAGACATTTTAAAGGATACTCTTAAAAGAATGGAAAGTAAAGACTATCGAGGTGG
>Ga0181406_1000119_pt1 | contig 28404 bp, 26 predicted proteins | sample 29SPOviralmetaG_FD_130135 | JGI IMG/M metagenome (GOLD analysis project Ga0181406, IMG submission 130135) | Marine viral communities from the oligotrophic San Pedro Time Series (SPOT) site, San Pedro Channel, CA, USA - 29 SPOT_SRF_2011-12-20 | ecosystem: Environmental > Aquatic > Marine > Strait... | reverse complement strand
TTCTTGATTCACTTAATGTTTTAAGTAGTGATTTTTTAGCTCATAACCCTGAAGCACAAAGTAAAACTCACTTTAAAGAAAGGTTAAGAGTATGTAATTCTTATTACAAAAAATTTGGAAAACAATAAAATAGTTCGTATATTCATTAAAAATATTTAATATGGCTTATAAAAGACAATTACAAATAGCCTTAGATCGTTTAGATCAAGGCTTATCTCGTGTACATAGTATGGTTAAACGAGGTGAAAATACTAAAGCACTCCATTATATGGAAAATGATTTAAAAGAGTTGTATGAAGAACTCCAAAATATTATCAGCATAACGCCTGAAAAAGATCAATCACGAGTAGGATTTATGGGATGATGATAGGAGCAGAACAAATTAAGGTTAATTTTGAAACCTTTAATGGTGTTTTAGAAACAAATTTTGAAGGTGAACGCCTAGAAAAATTAAAAACACTTACGGATTGCCTAAAGGAGCGAATGATGTTTGCCCCTGCATCCACTAAAGATTGGTTTAATAATGCTTTTCCAGGGGGTTATTTAGATCATATTTTGCGTGTAAATAAAATAGCTAACCAATTACATAAATTATATTCATTCCATGAAGCTAATGAATCATATACCGTAGAAGAACTTAATTTTGTATCTCTATTTGGTCAGTTAGGTAAATTAGGAGATTGGGATAGTGAGTATTTTACTAAAAATGATTCTGATTGGCATGTTAAGAATTTAGGTATGGTATATAAATTTAACGAAAATGTACCAGCTATGAAAATTTATGATCGCACCATGTATTTACTACAGGATGCTAGTATTAAAATTTCACATAATGAGTATTTAGCTATCCGCAATCAAGAAGGTTTATTTGACGAAAGTAATAAATTTTATTTTTACAGTGGTCAAAAAGAAACCAAACTTAGAACCCATTTACCTTTACTTCTTCATCAAGCTATTCAAACAGCTCAAGAAATTGAATATCAAATTTGGAATTCCGGAGGTTCGGTTGTACAACAACCGTCTAAACCCGCAAATGCCTCCAAAGCTGATAAAAATTTAAGGAAGGCTAAAGCGATAAACGTAGAAAATAATCCTAATTTCAACGAAAAAACTAAATCAATTATTGATTCATTCTTTACTGACTAATGGAAATACTAATTGGAATATTATTAGCCCTACTAATTGTAGCTGGATTTGCTATCCGAAATCTTACTAAGAAAAACGAAGTTTTAGAAGATTTTATAGCAAAACAAAGCGAAGCCATTGATTCTTGTAACAATAGATTAAAAACTATTGACGATAGGGGTTTATTTGTGGCAGACGATGAAATAGGTTGGTTTTTCACTGAAATTAAGAAGATTCAGGAGGCATTAAACGAATTTCGCCTCCGATAATCTAAATGGCGAAAAAAAGAGGACGTAAAAGTAAAAGACTATATTTTACAGAAGACACAGAACTAGCGATAGTAGAATATTTAGCTAGTGAAGATCAAGCTTTAAGAAATAAAATATATAATGAAAGAATTCATTATTCATTTTATAAATTAGCTGAAAATCTTATACATACTTTTAAATTTTATTATACTGAAGTTGATGATCTCGAAGACTTAAAACATGAGGTTATTACTTTTCTTTTAGAAAAGCTTCATTATTTTAAAGTAGGTAAAGGTAAAGCATTTTCATATTTTAGTATTGTGGGTAAGAATTACCTTATATTATATAATAATAAAAACTATGCTAAAAAGAAAATTAAAGCTGACCTAACTGACGTAGATACTGATGATAATATATTAAACGAATTTGATAGGGATGAAGTTCGTAATGAAAAGATAGAATTTTTAGATCTGTATATAAAATATATGGATAAACGTATCTATAAAATGTTTAAAAAAGAATCTGAAACAAAAGTAGCAGATGCTGTTCTTACTATCTTTAAAAATAGAGAAAATTTAGAAATCTTTAATAAAAAAGCTATTTATATTTTTATAAGAGAAATAACTAAAGAAGAAACCCCTATTATAACTAAGGTTGTAAAGAAAATGAGAACAGTATTTAATGAATGTTATGCTGAATATCTTGAAACTGGATATATTTATAACCATGAGTAATCCACTTGATACAGTAATATTTGAAGGTAAAACATCATCAGATGTATTTAAAGAAATATACAGTAATAGCAAAAAAAAGGATAAACAAATAAATTCTTTAATAGCTGAGTTAAAACCTTTAATACAAAATATTGGGGATGCTCCAGTAGTAGTACCTCTTATTAAGGAATATCTTGAGATAGGTGTAAAGAATGACGAACATTTAATTAAAATGATGGCTGTTATTCAACGAATTAATAATAATGCTACTTCAAGTGGTGGAGATTCATTACTCACAGACGAAGAATTAAAACAACTTCAACAAATAGCTGAAGAAGTAGCACAAAATGAGCCTAAGAAGAAATCAGAATAAAGGAATATCATCAGGGGGAATAGGAGGTACTAAAAATCAGTCTTTAAATAAAAGAGTAGCTGACATAATACTATCACCTGACCACCAAGCATATAATAGCCCTGACGATATAGGAGTAATATTTTTTACAGACGTAAAAAATGATGAAGAATTTATTGATTCTACATCGTTACCTAGTGCTAAACCCATAAGTAGAAATAATTTTACTTATCCTAATATAGGGGAAATAGTACAAATTATTGAAGCAACGGGTAATGATTCATACTCTGATTTAGAAGGTAAATTAAATAATAAAGTTTTATATTATGGTCCCGCAGTAAATGTCCATAATAATACGGCTTCAAATGCTCTTCCAACTGAAAAAAGTACTAAAAAAAGATCTTCTAAAAGAGAATCTAATGTAAGTGCTTTTGAATTTAAAAAAGAATTTAAATCTATAAGCAGGGAAATAGCAGCGAGACAATTAGAAGATTATTTACGTAATTTAGGATATACCGCAGGTAGAAGTGATGCTGGGGCTCCTGAATATAGATTATTCCAAAATGCCGAAGGTGATTATATTTTTAGATTAGATGATTCTAAAGATAATAATCAAGTAGCTATAAAATTAGGTACATATTTTCAAGAAAATCCTGAATTACGACCTTTAAGACCAACTGAAGGTGATTCAATACAAGAGGGAAAAACAGGACAAAGAATCAGAATGACAACTACAGGCCCTAGTGGGGTAAATGCTATTAGTAATAATGTAACTGATATAGCTGATGATGGTAACCCTAGTGTAGGTGATCCTGCTATGATATTAAGTTTAGGAACAGGTGAAAATGAAAACGTAACCAAAGATGCTGCTTCTATTTATTTACTTTCAAACCAAAGTATTAATATAGATGCTACTTCTACTAATATTGACTCATTAAGTTCAACATATGAACCTATTAAACCTCCTTTAGAAGAACTTAGTGCACCACCCCCAGTAATAATCCCTCAGGCATTACCTGAAGCCGAATTAAATACCCAACCAATACAGTTTAATTTTGATACTCCTCAAGTAGAAACTATTACATTACAAGAACCCACCCCTATTACAAGTTCAGGAGATCCTGTTTTTGATGCCTTAGATGAATCGGTTGAAGAAGGGTTATTAGAATACGAAGAAGAATTAATTGAAATTTCAGGCACAGAATTTGCAACACCTTCCGTCGAAAATCAACCATATGTTACAATTGGGGGAGAAGATTTAAACCCCGAAGACATTCCTGCTGAAACAGATTATAAAATTATAAATGAAGAAGCTATAAAACTATGGGAAAGGGGAGGTGAACCTATTTTTAAAAATAAAAGAGGAGGTTTATTAAAACTCCCTCAACCAGATCTAGGATTAAAAATGAATAATCGTAATTTAGTAGATAGAAATATTAAATACTTATGCATTCATACAGCGGCTTCAAGCGAAAAATCAAATCCTGCGTGGTTAATGTGGTATTTTCTCACTAAACGAGATGGAAACGGATGGAATACAGGTGGATATCACTGGATAATTAATAGAGATGGTAAAGCTACTCGTTGTTATCCTGATAGTGCTAGTACAAATGGGGCTCTTGGTATAAATCAAGAAAGTATCCACCTTAATTGGGTAGGAGGTCGAGATAATTTTGATGCTACTGATTCACAAATGTTTACTTTAGGTAAATTAATAAAAAAATATGTAGAAACTTACCCTAATATCCAAATATTAGGTCACAATCAAATAGCAAATAAACCATGTCCCTGGTTTAGCGTACCACAGTTTTGTGAAAAATTATTACGTAAAAGATGGATAACTAGATTTAATATATGGGGTTATGATGAATATGGAAATAATAAAGATTCATATATAGGTAATCAATTTTATTCACAATGGAATAGTGATTCATTTAAAGATACAGCTAATAAAATAAAAGTATAATGGCTACTACATTTACACAAGAAGACCAATTTGTAGGTAAACAAATATTAATTGACAGTGATCGATTAGTATTTAATGGCCGTGATGACAGTGTTTTTTCATCAAAAAATCTTTTTTTATTTAAAACTGATGGCGAATTCCATGTAAATGGTAAAAGTAATATGTTTTTAAATAGCCCTACTGTTTATATAGGCCCTATTGAAAATGGTCAAGATGTTAATATACCAGCTGTTAGAAGTAGGGAATTAAAATTAATATTAGGTGATTTAATAGGTGCTTTAGAAATGTTTTCTTCAATTCAATATCCTAATACATCGGGATTATCAGGCCCCAACCCAGCAGTTAATTTAGGTTTATCACAAACCATTTTAAAGGACTTAGCTAAGGTTAGATCTCGACTTGATGATATGGATAGTAAAAAAGTATTTATAAAATGATAAATAATATTACAAATAATATATTAAATAGGGCATCTAGTGAATTATCGGATTCAAAAGATAAAATTTTAGCTCTTTCTAAAAAAAAAGCCCAAGAAACTTTTGATAATAATATACCTTCCCCTGAATCATTTAAAAATGAATTAAACAGTATATCTTCAAATTCCCCTACTACTTTACGTAAAGCCGAACAAATTTACCAAAAAACTACCAGAACTATAGAAAAAGCTATACAAAAACTAGAAGGATCTAAAAGAGAACTGCAAGTTATTAAAGATAAACTTGTAGGAATAGGAGAAAATTTTACATTTTTAAATAACCTTATTGGTCCAGGAACGGTTATAGGTAGTCTTATTGAGGTACTTAAAGGGCTCCCTATATTAATAGATAGCCTTTTAGCTACTCAAGTAACACCTGTTGTAAGTGGTACTATAATAGATAAAGCAGGTGACTTTAAAAAACTAGCTAAAGATAATGTTCAAAAATTTAGTGATATTTCTAGTACTTTACCTACTTTTGAAAATTTCTTTACTAAAGAAACAAACTTATTAATACCCCCTATAGATATAGGTATTTCTAACACACAATCAATAATAAATCAACTAAATATATTATTAGAACAAATACGTACTATATGGACTAATTTTATTTTAGGTTTAAATTTACCCGAATTACAAGATACAACTACGGGAGATGAAAATTCTGACGTTATACTAGGAGGTACTACTTTAGAAGAATATTTATCTAACCCCGATAACCTATCTACAGTAATTACTGATTTAATAATTCCATCAACTAGAAAAGTAAGAGTTGAAATAAGAGAAAACGGACCTGGTACTGAATTATATCAATCTGATATAATAGAAACTACAATAAATTAAAACAATTTATATTTATTAAAAACTAATAACGATGAAAATAAATGCATTCGAAAAAATAATTAGAAAAGTTGTGCGAGAAGAAATAGATCATGCATTAAGACGTGAGATAGCATTACTAAAAGAAGAGTTAGTTACCCAACCAACTCAACAGCGTGTAGTAGAAACTACAAATAATACCCAAGAAGTTGAAGATTTTAGAGCTAAATTAAAATCCCAAATACCACCTCCTAATTTTAATGGTAATGATAATGCTCTTAATTCACTTTTAAATGAAACTGCAATGTCTCCAACACCGGAACAAATATTTAATGCAAATGACCCCGTAAGTCAATTTGTAAACAAAGATTGGAGTCCAGTAATGAAAGCAATTGAAAAGAAAAAAGAATTTAGACCCTAATGGCTATTAAATTACGTAAACCTATTAAAATAGATCCTGTCGACATTGATGACAAAGTCGCAGTGGGGATACGTTTACCTTTTAATAAAAAAAAGATATTTGATTTAGATTTTACTACTAAAAGACATGCTAAATCAAAACTAATAAATGTGTTACTTACCTCACCTGGGGAAAGATTACACCATCCTAATTTTGGTGTTGGTTTAAAAAATCGTTTATTTCAACAAAATACCCTAATAGCAGGGGATGAACTAAGATCTATAGTTACACCACAAGTAGAAAGATATATCCCAGAAATTACAATAAAAAATATAGCCCTTAAAGACGGAGGAATACAGGGGCATACATTATTCGTAACAGTTAACTACAGTTTAAATAATAATGATGAAGAAGATTCAATTGCATTAAGTTTTACTAACGACAATTTTAATAACGAAGTATAATGGCATACTCAACAGCAAAAAATAATACTAAACCAGTAAGGTATCTGGATAAAGATTTTAGCGATTTTAAATCTGCTTTAATTAATATGGCTGAAACATATTACCCCGATTTATTAAATGATTTTACTGAGGGTAGTCCAGGTACTATGTTTATTGAAATGGCATCTTATATAGGAGATGTTCTTTCATTTTATACTGATGCCCAAATCCAAGAAGTATTTTTACAATATGCTCAAGAAAGAGAAAATTTATATGCATTAGCATATAATTTAGGATATGTACCAGCTGTTACTAGCCCGGCAGTAGTTGATTTAGAAATATTTCAACAAATCCCCGCTAATGGTAGTGGTAATCCAGATTGGGATTATGCTTATAGAATAGAAGAAAATTCAGATTTTCTTCCTAATAATAGTACTAATAATCGTTACATAATACAAAAATCCGTAGACTTTGCTTTTTCATCATCTGCCGATCCTACTGAACAAACTGTTTATTCTCTTGATGGTGGTCAACCTGAGTATTTTCTTTTAAAGAAAAAAGCTAAAGCCATAAGTGCTGAAATCAAAACAGCAACTTTTAATATAGGAAGTGCTGAAAGATTTAAAACAATATCTTTAGATGACAGTAATATAATAGGTATTCAATCTATTACAGATACTGAAGGTAACACATGGACTGAAGTACCCTATCTAGCACAAGAAACTATTTTTGAAGAAGTATCTAACAATGAAGCTTTTGATCCCGATTTACCCCAATATAATAGTCAAGTACCTTATTTACTAAGAACTAAAAAAGTATCTAAAAGATTTATTACTAGATTTAGATCAAATAAAAAATTAGAAATCCACTTTGGTGCAGGATCTACAGGGGGTGATGATACCTCAATTATTCCTAACCCAGATAATATAGGTTTAGGAATAAAAGATGGTAAGTCTTTATTAGATAGAGCGTATGATCCTTCAAATTTCTTATTTACTAAGGCATATGGTGAATCCCCCTCTAATACCACATTAACCGTTAGTTATATGGTAGGAGGTGGCAAAAATGCTAATACTAATGCTAATACTATTAATAGAGTAGGTAACGTATCTATCACGCAACGAAAAGGAAATCTCAGTTCAGGAGTATTAAATACAGCAATAAATTCCTTAGCATGTACTAATCCAGAACCGGCTTTAGGAGGAGGTCCTGGTGATTCAGCACAAGATATTCGCCTTAATACTATGGCTCAATTTGCTGCCCAAAAACGTACTGTAACAAAAGAAGATTATATATTTAGAACTTTATCGTTACCGGTACAATTTGGCAACATAGCTAAAGCTTATATAACACAAGATAATCAAATCTCCTTAGAAACTAATAAACGTATTGCTAATCCTAATGCTTTAAATTTATATATTTTAGGATATGATTTAAATAAAAATTTAGAAACATTATCTTTAGCAGCTAAAGAAAATTTAGCTACATATTTAGAACAATATAGAATGTTAACGGATTCTATTAATATTAAAAATGCTTCAATATTAAACTTTAATGTAGAATTTGATATTAGTGTAAAAAAGGGATTTAATAACGAAAGAGTTTTAATTACATGTATTAATAATTTAAAAACATTTTTTAATATTGATAATTGGCAAGTCAACCAACCTATTATATCAGGAGATGTATCAAATATTTTATATAATGTAGATGGTGTACAAAATGTAGGTAAAATTACTTTTAATAATAAATTTGGTACTAATAGTGGTTATTCTCAATTTAAATACAATTTTGAAGCAGCTACTAGAAATAACATAATATACCCACCAGTAGATCCTTCAATATTTGAATTAAAATACCCAAATAATGATATAATTGGTAGAATAACTAGATAACAATGGCACATTACTTTATTTTTCCCGAAAAGGATACCACAATATATTCCCATCCAACTCATCAATCTACTAACACGGGTATTGATGAAATATTAACTTTAAGAGATGAACAATCTTTTACAGATAATAATTATTATCCTAGTAGAATATTAATTCAATTTAAAAACACTGAAGTAGATAGTGTTATAAATAATATAGTTCAAGATAAAACCATTATTACTGCTAGTATAAAATTATTACAAACTGAACATAGAGAACTAAGTATAGACCAACACTTAGAAATTTTTCCTTTAGCAGAAAGTTGGATAAATGGTACTGGTAGATTAGGTAATGAACCCAAAATTACCGATGGGGCTTCATGGAAATATCGTGATGGAAGTGAAGACTCACTCAAATATAATTCTATAGGAACCTTTTGGAATACCGGTAGTCTCCCTACAGGAGTAACAGGAAGTTTTACTAGTAATGCTCCGGGGGGAGGAATTTGGTATACAGGATCAGGATTTGAAATAAATAGAAGTTATGGTTATAATGATGAATTAGATATATCATTAGATATTACATCCCCAGTCTTAAAACATTATAGTGCTAGTAATAATGATGCTACTTACCCTAATGGAATTATCAATAATGGATTTATAATAAAACGTTCGGGATCACAAGAATTTACAGCTATAAATGATGGGGAATTGAATTTCTTTTCAATGGATACCCATACTATATATCCCCCTTATTTAGATATATCATGGGATGATTCCTCTTATGACACTGATTCAGCTATTCCTGATAAAATATTAAAAACAGGTGAAATATATGTTACTTTAAGAAATAATAAAGGAGAATTTAAAACCATAGAAGACCCTAAATTTAGGCTTAATGTTAGAGAATTATACCCTACACGTAAATTTGTTACTTCATCAAATTATTTAGATGTAAAGTATTTTACTAGTAAATCTTTTTATTCTTTAGTTGACTATGCCACAGAAGAAACAGTTATACCTTTTAGTGGTACCACTAAATTAAGTGCTGATTCTGAAGGCATGTTTTTTAAATTATATATGAATGGGTTACAAGAAGAAAGATATTATAAACTTTTATTTAAACATGAAAATAATGATGGTGTAAGAGTATATGATGAAGATTATTACTTTAAAATAACTAAATCATAATGGCTAGATCTTACGGAAAAACCCGCATAAGTAGAGGAAGACCCCAAGTAAGTCCTGTACCTGAGACCCCCATTATTATTCAGGATGAAGAAAATCCAATTCCAGATAAATATGAAGGTGATATTAATTTTAATAAAGTAGTATATTCGCTAAAAGAATTTAGAGATAAAATAGATTTAGGGTTTAATGAATTAACTTCAAATACCCCAAATGTTAATATCCAACAATTTTTTGACTTATATAATGAATTATTTTTTGACATACCTAAAGAGGGAGAAAATTCACATAATACAATAGTACAAACTAGTTTAGATTATTTGGATAATTATGTAAGTCCCTTACAATCTATAATAGATTCTAAAGATGTAGAAATAGAATCCTTAAACCAACAATTATTAACAATTCAGGGAGAATTATCAACTTTACAAATAGCTGCCCAAGAAGAAGCAACACAAGAAGCACAAGAAGAAGCAGATACTCAAATAGCATTAGCAGAATACCAAGCACTTTATGGTACTGATTTTGCTAATAACCCACAAATGAAATATGGTAAATTAAGGACTACTCTTGAAATTATGGATAATGAAGGGGTACTCCGTAAATCTCTAAATAAAAACTTTAATGATTTACGTCAAGCTAAAGAAAAAGAGGACGGTAATATTAGTACTAAGAGTTATAATCAGTGGAATGCTGCTATAGATAAACGTGCTGAAGGTAAAGTAAAAGATGATTTAAGAGACATGATTAACAGAGTAAGATTAAATATTGCGTCCGGGGTGGGTGCTATACCGGGAGAAGGACCACAATTATAAAAGTAGAATATGGCTATTATAGAAACACAAACTATAGAAAGTATAAATGATCAGGATATAAATCAACTTTCAAGTAAAACTTTAATTAGAAGTTTTGGACAAAGTAATGATTCTATAGAATTAACTATTTTTGACCAAAATGGTAAAATTTTACTTGTAGATGAATTCTTTAATGATTATACACCATATTATGATACACCAGGAACAACCTCAGATAATAATAAAATAACATCTATTGATATAGATTTTGAACAAGTTTTACAAGATTATGGTTATAATTCAGGTAAATATGTAATGAATTTTTCTTTTCAACGAAGAATTTTAACTAAAGGCCTTAATAAATTATTTTATATTTCAGAAATTTCACCTTCTAGGAGAGAAATTAGAATTAAATCTGATACTTTAAACCAAGAAAGTTTTTCTAATGCTATAAATGACTTATCTAGAATATTAAACCAATCAAATTTTATAAAAGATATAAATCTTACATTTGGGAGGGGAACAGTATTATTAGCTTTAAATGCTTTATTAGATAAAGACAACACAGGTTTAATTAAATTATATAACCCCCTTCCTAATAATTTAGGGATTAATAGTCGTTTTAGGATATTTGAAGAGGTAATTAATCCTTTCGAAGTCACTACTCAAATGGCTAACACCCAAACAGGAACTAGTTTTGGTATTGATATTGGGCCTCCTAATTTTACCTTATCTAATGAAGATATATTTACTGTTCCTAGTGGGTATAAAACATTTGATCAAATATTAAATAATGGCGCTACTAGTTCAAGTTTTAATAACATTCAAGGATTATTAAGTGGTAGTAGTGTACAAATAGATTTAGAGTTTGATAATGTAGATACCCCTTCAGGTTACCATTTTGAAAATTTTATTCACTTTAGTTCTGCTACTGAAAGGTTACGCAACTTTAAATATAAATTAGAATTATTAGAACAATATTCTGGTTCTATCGCTAAATTAAACAATATTACAGGTGATATAACTAGTTCAAATTTTGTTACTGAAAATAAAACTATATTAGGAAATAAAAAAAATAAATTAATACAAGGTTTTGACTATTATGAAAGATACCTTTATTATGAATCAGGGGCGTTTGCTTGGCCTAAAACTAAAGCTACATCGCGAAAACCATTTGTTAATTCTAAAGTTAATTCAGCAGCAGCCGTTTCTTGGTTTGGTGCTCCTATAGACAGTTATGAAGATGAATATTATGGTGGGCAAATGCTTAGTGCTTCTAAATTTGATGATTGTAACCAATACAATTTAGTTAGTACAATCCCTCCTCACATTCAAGATAATACTCAAAACGACAAATATACTTTATTTGTTGAAATGATAGCCCAACATTTTGATGGTATTTGGGCATATATGGATAGTATCACAGATATTAATGAAGCGTATAGTGGATTAAAAGATGGTATATCTAAAGATTTAGTATTAAACCAACTTACTTCAAGAGGAATTAGTGCATATGATCAATTTTCAAATTCATCATTATATGAATATTTAATTGGTGATGATGGTACAGGTACCTTCCAATTTGGAACCGATGATACTGCTACTATGATATCAGCATCTAATGGGGGATCAATTCCAAAGGGTGACATTGCTAAAGAAATCTGGAAACGATTATATCATAATTCATCATACCTTTTAAAAACTAAAGGTACTGAACGTGGATTAAAAGCATTAATTGCTTGTTATGGTATTCCTGAAACAGTTCTTCATGTTAAAGAGTATGGTGGTCCCTTAGTAGACAAAACAGGATTTAGAACATTTAGCTATCAAAAAGAAAGCCAAATGGTGTCTAATGAAGATTCCCCTTCAAACAGTTATGATTTTGCTGTAATTAGGGCTACTCGAATTTTTGATGATAATGCTTGGGGTTCAAACGCAGCGACACCTAAAAGTGTCCAAGTAAGATATTTACCTGATAATAATTTTAAAACAGGAACCCAAACAATCCTAACCACAGGAACTAATGGTGATGGTAAAGTAGCTATCCAAATATCACAAAGTTTAAATAATAATTTACAAGAAAGCGGATCATTTGCACATTTACTTATAGTAACTGGTAGTTCACAAGAAAATTTAAGTAGTGAAAAAGTAGTATCTAGTTCATTAATTCCCTTTTATAATAGTAAACCATGGAATATAAGCGTTACCTATGACCATCAAAATACTAAAAACATAACAGCTTACGCTACCCAAACTACTCCTAATAAAAACACCTATGTAGCTTCATGTAGTTTAGATGCTGAAGATTATTTTGATTCAGTTATAGGAAGTACGGGTGAAACTTTATTTGTTTTACCTCTTCGCGAAGATTTAACTTTTATAGGAGAAAATGATGGAGGTGAAAGAATAGGATACACAGGTTCTATACAAGAACTTAGGATATGGAGAGAAGTACTTAACGAATCTACTATAGTATCTCAATCTTTATCACCTTTTAATTATAATGGTAATTCAGTAAGTTCTAGTTATGAACAATTATTGTATAGAGTTCCATTAGGGTCTATATCAGATCTTACAGGACCAAGTTTTGATATCAATGCTGGGCAAAATAAATTAAACCATGCCCCCGATTCATCAAAAAATGGTTTTGGAGGAATATCTAATGTATATTATTTTCCTGGTAAAACTGTATTTTTAGAAGAAACCCACCATTTGACAACCCCAGACACCGTAGGTTCAGGGATGGTTTCAGATAAAATTAGAATTGACAATGGTACCTTTGATGATAATTTCTTAGATTCATTTATCTCAGTTGAGACATCACCACAAGATAGACAACCACTTGATTATTCAGATGTAGGTGTATTTTTCTCACCAACTTTTGAAGTTAATGAAGATATAATATATACTTTAGGTGGATTTAGGTTAGATGATTATATTGGTGATCCAACACATTATACATCTGGTAGTTATCCCGATTTAAAAACTATTAGAGATATTTATACTCAAAAACTAGAAAAAAAATTAGGAATAGGAGATTATGTAAGGACAATACAATTTTTTGATCATACTTTATTTAAAATGATTAAGGAATTTGTCCCTGCAAAAGTTAATTTAAAAACTGGTTTAGTTATTGAGCCACATTATTTGGAGAGGGCAAAAGTCGTTGGTACAAATATTGACTACGAACAAAAAACTGAACACTTAGCCAAATATTCACCATCAGGTTCAATAAGTTCTACAAATGAAACATTAAATGATGTAGTTATTGACGTTGTAGATTATATTGATGACGGTAGTTATAGCACTGCTGTTGAAAATGTAGCACAAGTAAATAGAAAAAGTAAATTTTATATTTTAAGATAAAAAATGGCAATACTAACTTTAAGCGGCTCTTCAAGCGATTTAAACGCATACCCAAGTGCCAGTGTATCTTTTTATAATGCCCCATATGGTGCTTTAAGTGGGATTGATGGCGATATTACTACTTTTACAGGTATGCAAACTAATGGTACCCCAAACCAATTTTATCAAATATTATTTAATACAAGTTCTATTACAGGTGAAGCACAAGAAAATTTATTTTATGAGGGTATTCAATCTTTAGAAATCAGTATGGGAAGGAATACCTCAGGTAGGATCGCTTTTATAACTAACCCTGAAGGAAACGAAACTGATGAAGAGTTTCCATACCAAAACCCCGCAGGTCTTGATGATGCATCATTGTATACTGTTAATATAAATCCACAGAGAGGACTCGATAGAGCTTATAACAGGTCTTTAGGTGAAACTAAAATATATGGCCTTAGAATTTATTTCGATAATTTTTTTGCTGGTGCTGGTGACGCGGTATCTGATGCAAGAATTTATGAAATAATTATAAATTACCACCTTCCTAAAAAAGATTTATTTGAATTTAATGATTCAGTTTTATCAACTAAAGCTTGGAATTCATCTCGTTATGATGGTAAACAATTACAAGCATCTCAAATAAATTTAGCTACGAGGGATGATGTAGGTAATGATAGTAGAACCCCAATTATTCAAAAATATACAAGAAACATTTATATTGGTAATAGATTAATCGGTAGTGAAAATGGGGGAGATGATCAAGATATTCTAGCAATACCAGGATATTCATACGTTTCTACTAATAGATATCTTACTATAAATGATGATCTTTCTATTACAGATACTAGATTAGATAATTTTAAAGAAGGAAGTTGGACTACACTTAAAGGTTTTTATAAAAGTTTTAATGATGATTTTAAACATAAAACTTTATGCCAAATAATTCCTTTTGATGATAGCATTGAAGCTTCATTAAAACAAGAATACAAAATCCATTTTAATATAGGATTACTTAAAAAAATAGTAAAATTTGGCCCAGCACCTGGATTAACCCTAGGACAAGATACTGTTTTAGAACAAACTAGTTCATATTTAATTAGTACAAGTAAACCAGCAGGCAATGATACAGATATTATATTTGGTTATTGGCCTAGTGAAGGCGATAACATTCCCGGTGGACCACAAGTAGGAAACCCTGAAACTCGTTATAACTCAGGGATGGTCCCTACTGTGTTTAGTCGAGAAGAATTATTAGAATTTTATACAGGATCCTTTTATGGTAGTGCATATACTTATGGGCGAGTAGAAGAAGATGCATTAGGATATATAGGAGGAACCTCAGATTTTATTAGTAATTCTTCCTTAGCTAATTTTTTTGGTGATTTATCAAAATATTCAGCTATTAGTAACGATAACCCGGACCCCACAACATTAAGGGATAAAGAAAATAGAAGATTTTTCGTTTCTTTTACAGAAAGTGGTTCAGATACTCCTATTATAGTAGGTAGACAAGGTACTCTTAGTAGTTCCTTAGAAGGTACTTTTACAGAAAATGATAATCTTACAGATTTTTCAACAGTACAAGTAGTTGGAGTTGATACTAATATCCAAGGAACTCAAGGACTTCAACCTGCAGATCAATTTTCAACAGACCCCAGTAATCCAGATTATACACAAGATGGTTATGGATTACCTAAACTAAGGGTTAAAAATGAACTTCACCAACATTATAATAGTAATGCTTACCCTATAGCTGATGATTTTTCAGGTGGCGCGGTATCAAACCATAGTAGTTTAGGTTTTCCTCAATCTCCAGAATTATTCCAAACTGGTAGTATTATTATATCTAGATGTGATATAACACAACCTAGTATACTAATTGACTTAAAAAAAAGTGAAGAATTACCTAATGGTATAGGTAGCAAACCTTTTATAATAATACCACATAATTTGCATCCTTTTATTAAAGATAATCTAATCAATCTTTTAGTTCAGGCAGGGCTAGATACAGGTGATAGAAAAGTAGTGCCATCTTTAAATGAAAACAACAGAACCCTTAAATAATATATATTTATAAACAAAACGAAAATTAAATGGGATATTTAGATAATTCAAGCGTTATTGTAGACGCAATTTTAACCAAAAAAGGTCGTGAACTTTTGTCAAGACAAGACGGATCTTTTAACATTACTCAGTTTGCTTTAGCAGATGATGAGATTGATTATACATTGTATAATGAAAATCACCCAGATGGATCAGCTTATTATGGTGAAGCGATTGAAAATTTGCCATTAATTGAAGCTATTCCTAATGAAAACAATACTATGATTTCTAAATTAGTTACTTTACCTAGAGGTACTACTAAAATCCCAGTATTAAGTTTACAATCTAATAATATTAGTGTAGGTAGATCTGCTAATTTTACAATTACACCTAATACCCTTAATTTTGATGTCACAACAGAATCTGCTTATTCATTTACTATAGCAGATAGAAGATTAATCCAAGGGGGAACCGCTACAGGAGGAACAGGTACTGGTACTACATCTAATATCCCATTCACAGGTACAGCACTTTCACAAACATTTATAGGAACTACATTTACTGGTACTACATTAGCGGGCTCTACATTATTTGGTAGTAATGCTGCTCTTGCTACTTCTGTTATAGTAATAGGCTTAGATACAGGAGCTCGATCTACAATAACATTAACAGTAAGAAAGAACTCAAGTGCTGGAACAACCTCAGCAGCCCAAGCTAGGTCCTCATTTTAATAAATAATATAATATGGCAACTTATACACCTTTTACAACCGGAGATACAGTAGATTCTATAGATAGAGTATTTACTAGTGCATGGTCTGGTATTTCTCCCAATAATGACCTTGGGGCAAGTCATTTTTCTTCTAGTACACAATATGTAACCACTGCTGCTACTTCTAGTGGTGCATTTTTTATGGACATATATAGCACAGACCCTGATGCTAACACAGATGCCGAAGTACAGTATTCAATCGCTTACGGTAATAAAATGGGAAGTGGTTCTTTAGTATTTTCTTCAGGTACAGGAGGCGAAGGCTTTAGTGCTGCTAAATCCATATATGGACAATATAGAAATCTAGTATTTGGGGGAGATGAAACTCAAAACTTTAGTTTTAATGGTCACACCCCAGATGGTATTTATATAATTAATATTAATAGAGCCAGATATAAAAACGCTATTAGAACAGGTAATTTATTTTTAAAAATAGGTGACCTTGAACTTACAGATGATTCAATAACAACTTCTGGATCTGCAAATGCAATTAGAGCAGGTGTTGGTAGAGAATTTAACCTAGTATCTGGTTCAAACGGAGTTAGATTTGGATCTAATAATACTTATGTTACCGATAGTGGTTCATATGGGTATGTTTATCCGGATGCTGGATTTATAATATTAAATCAAGATGCTTTAGATGCTTTAGTAGCTGATAATGGAACGGCATTAGCAACTACCGTTACTGCAACTGATGGTAGAAACCCCGTAAAATTACAAGATAAACTTGTTACTGGAGCGAGTTTTATATTAGATGCTCAAGAAGATATAGCTAGTAAATATTATTTTGTAAGGGCAAAAAACCAAGAATTTAATTACACTACTAATGATTCATTTACTGAAGATGACGGTACGTTAAAATTTGATTCTATGATTGACAATCCAGAAACATATATTACTACTATAGGGTTATATAATGATAACCAAGACTTATTAGCAGTTGCTAAATTAAGCCAACCATTACCAAAAGATTTTACTAAAGAATCCCTTATTAAGGTTAAACTTGATTATTAATGCCTGGCATATTTAAAAAACTCAGTGCTAACGACATAAAAATAACATCTTTTGAAGCCCATAAACAGTATAATAGTACTGATTTAGCTTCAATTGGTGCACAAACTGCATCCTTAGCGTGGAGTGGATTAAATAAAAGCACATTTACTGCTGGTAGTAAAAAATATTACCAAATAGATAAACTTTATTACCGAAACTATATTCAAGAAAGGGCTAATAAACTTGAATTAGATGATGCTACTTATACTACCCAAGAACGTAGATTATATCAAAGTGCTAGCTTATTAAGCTTAAGCCAAAAAACCTTTGGGTTTGAAGTTCAACCAGAATCTTTTGAACTATCTGGATCTAAAGTAATTCCGTTTTTAAGGCCCCTTCAATTTGATCTTAAGGATGATGGATTTGGAAATCTCTATGATGCAAATATTAATAAAGATAATTTTCCAAATGAAGATAATAGATTAATTTATCTGGGCCCAACACAAGCATTTAAAAGAGCTGATTTAACAATAGATTACGAAACAGGTAATGAATATGTAAATAATCCATTCCCTAATGGTTATACTAGAACAGTATATGATGATTCATATTTTTTAAATGAAGTTGAATTTAACAATGTTAATTTTATACCTAGTACTAACTCAGGATTTCATAGTATACAAACTTTCGCGAATTCGAATGTTATTACTTCAAGCATAATAATTCCTCATCAACCTCAGTTTAACTTTGAAACAGATGATAATTTTACTATCACTTTTTATTATGATGTAACCGATGCAGATAGGTATCAATGTGGTATTTCTAAAGAATATTTTATTTTAACTAAAGAAGGAACTAAATCCGTACCTATATTACCTTCAGAAGGAACTCAACATACCCCTTTATCTCGATCAGGATCTGCTAAAATAGGAACAGCTCCTGTAGGAAATCAATTTCCTTATAGAATATATTATAAAGGAAATACACCTTCTGTTAATGTATCAGCAATCTTTTTTGAAAGATCTGATGGTGAAACAACACAATTTGTAAGTGCTTCTATATTTGGTAGAACTACAACAGGTAACAAATTTGTTTCTTGTAAAAATGATAATGGAGTATTAAAAATAAAAGTAGGTAATAATGATGAAGTCACTTCAATTCAACAAAATTCACCTACTTTAAATAAAACTACATCTAATAAAGCAAATATAACTTTATATAATAAACCCCAACCTAATGGTTCATATACTAATTATATAGGAAGTGGAAGTGGTACTATTAGTCAATTAATGATGTGGAACCAAGCTTTATCAGCAACCGAAATAACTAATGTATCTGAATCAATTGTAGGAACACCTAATATTGGTAATTTATTTTATGATAATGGGTTTGCTGTAATTACCCACCCAACATATATGGATGTATTTAATAGTAGTGATTTAAATCGATTAAAATATAAAAATACTCACCTAATTACTGAAAATGAATATCAGTGTACTATGACTGAAGATGAATTTGAATTTACAACCAACCCTACAGTTCGTAAAATACCATCAACAGAAAGTGAAGATATAGCTAATTTTGCAACAGGTTCTAATTTTAAACCCTATATCACCACAGTAGGATTACATGATGATGATGGTAACCTTTTAGCAGTAGGAAAATTAGGACAACCTATTAAAGCAAGTAGTGAAACAGATACTACATTCGTTATAAGATTCGATACATGATAATACCAAATAGTTACGAAGAATTTCCAGAAGGTACATATGGGTACGTTTACCAAACAACCCACATCCCCACTGGTAAAAAATATGTTGGTAAAAAATCGCTAATATATAATTTAAAGAAAAAGTTAGGTAAAAAGGAACTAGCACTCCATGAGGGTAAAGGTCGACCACCTAAATTCAAAATGATTCAAAAAGAAAGCGATTGGAAAACCTATTATGGTTCACACCAATTCATTAAAGAAGAAGTTAAAAAAGGTAATCAAGCTGATTTTAAACGCGAAATAATTCAACCTGCTTTTTCAAAAAAGGAACTAACTTATTTAGAAAATAAATATCTATTTAGTTTAGAGGTTTTAGAGAGTGAAGAATATTTAAATGATAACATTGAAGGACGATATTTTAAGAAGGATTTTGATATTTGAACTTCCCTTCGTACCTTGGGAGTATGAAGGAAGATCAATTGGTATATTTGCTCGAAAGTCTCCTAGGAAGAAGCAAAATGGCCCGAGGAGGAGACGAAGCAGTTTTTACATGTCCCAACTGTAATCACCACAAGAAAAAATTAACTCTAAACAAGTTAACCCAAAAATACCAATGTTGGGTTTGTGGTTTTAAAGGAGCCAGAGCATTACAACTCCTTAAATTCATTAAAGCACCATATACAGCGTTCCAAGAACTACAAAGTATTGATGCTCAGTATAATTTTAAAACTAAGCATGTCGAAGCTCCTAAAGACCAACTTCAATTGCCTGAAGGATTTACTACATTGCTTAAAGGTAAAGGCTTAACTAGAGACAAAGCATACCATTATATATTATCTAGAGGAGTTACTGCTCAAGATGTGGTTAAATATAATATAGGATATATTGAAGAGGGTCCATTAAGTAATTTTATTATTATCCCTAGCTATGACAGAAACGGTTTTTTAAATTATTGGGTTGGGCGTTCATTTGATCCAGATGCATATCATAAACATAAATTACCCCCTACATCAAAAGATATTATAGGGTTTGATATGTTAGTTAATTTTAATTTACCACTTATTTTATGCGAAGGGGCATTTGATGCAATAGCACTCAAACGTAACGCTATACCACTATTTGGTAAACGTATTAGCAAAACATTATATAAAGAACTTGTTAGAAGTAAAGTAAAACAAATATACCTTGCGCTAGATCAGGATGCTATTAATGATTCCCTTAAATATGCTAAGGAACTTATGGCATATGGTAAAGAAATATTTTTACTAGAACTCCAAGATAAAGACCCAGGCGAAATAGGATTCACAAAAATGACCCACATTTTACAGAATGCAAAACCATTAACTTTTCAGGGTTTAGTAGAAAAGAAAATCTTGTATCAATAGTTAATATGTATTGACAAACTATAGTTTAATGAAAATAGCTTTATTGCCAGGTGGGTTTAAACCACCTCATTTAGGTCATTATAATATGGCAAAATATTTAGCAAATTCTGCTGATAAAGTTATAGTTCGTATTGGGCAAAAAGAAAGAGATGGTATAGGTAAAGAATTAGCTCTTGAAATATGGAGTTTTTATAAAGAATTTGATCCAGACCCTCGCTCAAAAAAATTAATTATAAGTGTTGCACAATCACCATCACCTGTAAAAGATGTATACGACTTTGTAGAAAAAACCGCACCAGAAGGATCTACAGTCATTTTAGGATTAGGTGAAAAAGACTCATCTGATGGTCGCTATAATAGCATTCCAAAATTTGCTGAACCACGTAATATTAAAGCGGATATTGAATTAGTTCCACCACAAGCTGGGGGTATTTCAGGTACTCGTATGCGTGAAATAATTAAATCTAATAATAAAGCTGAGTTTTTTAAATTTATTCCTGATTATCTCCCAGAAGAAATAAAAGAAGAAATTTGGACTAAATTAGTGGATACTACAATGCCCGTTCAAGAATTTATGGGTGGTACTATGAATAAACAGGAAATGGCTAAACATATGGCCAATATGAAAAAGCTAAGAAGTTATCTTAATAAGGTAGATTCACATGGGCAAATGGTCCAAGTACCTTCCAAATTAACTCAAGGTTTACGCCGTAAATTATATGAGGGGAGATATGATATTGAAATATTAATGCAATCGCGATATATTATAAACCAATTTAAAGCTAACTTTGGTAAAAAATATGAAGAAGACACTGAAGGTATGATAGATGATATTGAATATACTTTAGAACTCAAATTCATCCCAACAGATATAAAGACTTTAGGTCCAATTCCTTTTATTATAAATGCCCAAGCAGATGAAGATACAATTGTTATCCAAATCCATTATAACCCTAATAATTTTCCTAAAGCATATAATGATTTAATAGCTGAAATTAAAGATACATTAAGACATGAATTAGAACATGTTGGGCAGTATAATTTTAATAAAGGTGTTGAACCTGATGGTTCTGACCCCGATACTACATTTGAATATCTTACTTTAAGTTATGAAATCCCAGCATTTGTTCAAGGATTATACAAAACAGCTAAAACTAAAAAAATTACCTTAACTCAAGCTATCGATGATTTCTTAGGAGAAAGGGAAGCTGAATTAACAGATAAAGAATCCGCTAAAGTAAAACAAATCTGGACTAATTGGGCTAAAGAAAATTTACCAGCTGCACAATTAGATGAAGGAGACACTTATGAAAAAATGGCTGCTAAAGGTAAAAAAGCAGGCAGTTTAAAACAGGGTACCGTTAGAAAAAGACTAGGAATTAAAGATGGAGAAAAAATTCCTCTTTCTTTAATTAATAAGGAATTAGCACGTCTTAAAAAAATGGATCAAGATGATGATAAAAAAGGAGTACAATTAGGTGATAAAAATCAAAAATATTATAAGGCACTTCAATTATCTAAAACATTAAAAACTACAACCCATAAGGAAAACATAGATCCAAAAGCACAAAAAAAACATAAAGGTAAAGCTGCTCCTTATGGGTCTGCTTATGAACCTGTTAAAGAGGGTGACCCTAAAAAAGGCACAGGTAAAAAACCAAAAGGATCAGGAAGACGTTTATACACAGATGAAAACCCAAATGATACAGTAAAAGTTAAATTTAGTTCTAGACAAGATATAGTAGATACTTTAAATAAGTCATCATTTAAATCAAAATCACACGCTCGTCAATCGCAAGTTATTAATTTAATACACCAACGAGTTAGAGCAGCATATAATAGAGCTAAAGATCCTGACGTTAAACGCCGTTTGAAAACAGCATTAGATTACGCTGAAAAACGTAAAGAGGCCTCAAAAGCTAAAACACAACGTTTAAAAAAGGAAAATTTCCCGCCTTACAAGGCAAATCAAGTTCAGCAAGTAAGATATAAAGCAAGTGATACATTTACTAATGACCGTAAAAAAGCTAAAAAACTAGGATACACTGAAGATATGGATTTAATAACTAAAATAACCGAAGAATTGATATATGAAGAACTTTGTAAAAGAGGTAAAGCATATATTGCCGCTCGTAAAAGAGCAGGAGAAAAATCCTCAGCATATCTTTCAGGACGTGCTGTTAGAGTTTGTAAAGGACAAATTAAAGGTACTAAAGGTAAAAAGAAAAAAAGTTACAAAAAACGAAATGAATCCTTAACACTATCTATATTAAAAAATTTAGAGGAAACCTTTTTTAATGATCCACAATTTGCTATTATTGCAGAATATAATGTTACTGAAGGTAGTGTAGACGAAAGTTTAAAAAATTGGTTTGGTAAAGAAGATTGGGTTCGCATTGACACCCAAGGAAATATCGCAGGTAAATGTGGTACTATGCCTAAAGGTAAAGCAACACAACGTTGTTTACCTCGTGCTAAAGCAAATTCTCTTACTAAAGCACAACGTGCTTCTACTTCTAGGAAAAAAGTTAAAGGTAGTAAAAGTGGAAAACAATTTGTAAAAAATACTAAAAAAGCAAAAGTTAAGCTTAATAAAGAAAACACATTTACTCAAGATTGGTGGTTAGATGTAATTACTGAGAATCTTATTAGTGAAGGGGGAGCAGCAGGTCATATGGCTCACCCATTTGATTTACCTAGTGTAAACACAGGACGTGATTTAATTAAATCATTTGAACAAGCTGCTGACAGCCTTAAAAAAGAACCAGGTGCTGTTAAAATAGATGGGGTAAACGCCTCTATTAGGTTAATAAACACTGATGGTAAACGTGAATTTGCTATGGACCGTTGTTCAAAGAAAGCACTTGATTTAAAAGGTATTACTAAAGTCGATTTAGAAGACAGGTTTGGTGCTGGTCACGGTATGGTTAAAGCAGGAGGTGATGTATTAGATATTTTTAATGATGCTTTATCTTCAACCGAAGGCGAACTTAAAGCATTAGGTTTGTGGGAAAACCCAAACATCATGTTTAACATGGAATACGTTTCAGGTAAATCTAATGTCCAAGATTACGGTAAGAATTTCTTAGCGCTCCATGGTTTATTAGAAGTTGAAACTAAAGAAGTACAAGGTGCTCGTAAAATGCTTACGAAACGTGTTACTACTGAAAAAAGTTTTAACCAAGCTGATATGGATAGGTACTTAAAAGCTCTTGAGCCCTTCGCTAAAAAAAGAGGATTTGAAATATATGGTTCAGTTCCTACAACATTTACTAAAGACCCAGACTTTAAAAAAGCATTAGGACAACAATATAAAATAGAATTCGCTGAAGGTGCTAAAACCAAATCATTGGCCCAATGGTTGAATGATGTCACCGATATTCCCGCAGATGCTCGCATTAAAATGAATTTAGAGACGGGAGGCACCAAGGACGTCGGAGCCCTAAGTAAGCAGGTGTATTTCGCGGTATTTGGCGGAGAAACAATAGACGACTTATTTGATAACGAACAAGATATCCAAAAAGCTATTCAGGGAGCTACAACATACCTCGCAACTGAGAAATTAGGCGATGAAATTTTAGACGTACTTGACTCGCCAATGGGTTCTGTTAATGATCATGAAGGTGTAGTTATACGTGATCCTAAAATTCACAGTAAGCCCTTTAAAATTACAGGCAAATTTATAACCGGAGGTGTATCCTCAGATTTTCAGAAAAAATGAAATTAAAAAACATATTAAACGAACTATTTGAGTATAAAGATTTAGAGCAAAAATTTAAATCTGAACTAGATCAACTAAAATCTAGTCATAACATTTCTATTACAATGGGAATGTATGACCCTAGAAATGATAGACCTGATAATGACCGTTTAAAAGGAAAAGGATATGGTAAAATTTCATTTGTAGGGAATAGTGAAGTATTCGATGGAAGCTTTGAAAAAGTTATTAATTGGGTTAAACAAAAAGGATTTGAAATTGAAGAAAAATCAAATTATTATGAACATGATCCAGGAGAAAGACGTTTTTACCCTTCAATTAAATTTCTTTTTGATGTAAAAGATGTTCCCCCTACAAATCAATAATAAAATAATAAGTTATGTTAAATAAAGAATTTAAAAGAAAAGATGTAGAACGTATGCGTAACCTTATTAAAGGTAAAACGGGTGAATCTGCTGAAGTTCAAGTTGGTTATACTACTAAAAAAATAGACCATAAAGAAGGTGATGTATGGACTGAAGGGGGAAAAGATTGGACAATTAAAGATGGAATTAAACAAACTGCTACTAAACTTGATAAAGTAAAAAAAGAAGCTATCTTACCTTTATTTTGTCCATCATGTGGGGGAATAATGAAAAAGCGCAATGATGTTAAAATGTATAATATACATAAAAAGTGCTTTGATTGTGTTATTGATATGGAACATAAGCTAAAAATAGAAGGTAAATATGAACAATATGAGACCAATAAAATTACAGATAATTCTATAGCTTATATAGATGATTTTGAGCAATATTTATTAGAATCAATAAATATATCAAATGATCAATATGTTTCTGAAAAAGGTGAAGTTGAAAGATGGAAAGGAGGTACTAATAAAGATGAACTTACTAAAAAGATAAAAGCTGACTTTATAGATTTTAGAAAAAAAGTCGCTGATTATAAACAAAACAAAACAAATGATGATAAAACTTAAAGAACTCTTATTTGGCAAACCTGACTGTGATTGTGGTTGTGGTAATTGCGAAGGTACAAAATTAAATGAAAACACTACAGTTTCAGAAAATTTACAATACCATTTAGATAACGAGATTCCATTAAATGAATCTGTTTTTAGGATTAGTTCTAATGCCCACGTTAAATTATTTAAAGAAGTAAGAAAACTTTGGGAAGCTGATCAAATGACTTTATCTGAATCTGATGAATATTTTATGTACACAGATGCAGGACGCCAAGGAATATATGAAGGTAAATTAGTACCACTTGACCTTCCATACATTATGGAGGCTGCTAAAAAGAAAAAGAAAAACCCACCACTAAATAAACCAAAACGAGGAGGTCCTAAAGCATATTTTGTTTATGTTAGAGACCCTAAAACTAAAAAAATTAAAAAAGTTACTTTTGGTTCCGGTGGATTAAGAGCAAAATTAGGAAATAAAAAAGCTTCGCAAGCATTTGCGGCAAGACATGATTGTAAAAATAAAAAAGACAGGACTAAAGCTAGTTACTGGAGTTGTAATCTTCCTAGATACCATAAGCAATTGGGTCTTGGGACCCCTGCTTCTACTTATTGGTAAACCTTATATTAATTTAGGAAAAAAACGTTTATTCCCTAAATGGATTAGATGGAGTGAACTTAAATGGCATATGGATGATGAGGATAGAACTGTTGAAGCTACCCATGAAACTAATTGGATGCTACAGCTAGAAAACAAATTACCTGTCTCCCTAGATAAACCTATATTTATTGAAAAACACCAATGGCACCGCCTTATTAAAGGAAAGGGTCATTTGACTGTAAAAATTATAAAACATGGCAAGGAAAATTAACCCCAAAACCGAAATTAAGAAACTTCTTGATAAAACTGAAGTTGATGAAAAGTTATTAGGCAAAATTAAAGAAGCCTTAGAAAAAACAGACGTAGACGATAAAATCTTAGACGCTTATACTGACGCTAAAGAATCTGGTTTATTAGATAAAATCAAGTGCTATATTAAATGCTATGGAGGCTACGTATTAGCTGTAGGAGCCGGTTATTTATTTGGTGTTAATGGCTGGTGGGGATTAGGATTCCTAGTCGCAGCAGGTATTTGGGCTACTAAAGTAACGGCTTGTCCATTAAAATAATACAATAATATGAGCTTTTTAGACGAAGGAACATTTGTAGGGAAAGGAGCAGTAAAAGATGCTCTTAAAGATCCCGAATTTAAAGCCCTAAAAGGTGATGAAAAAGCTAAGGCTTTAAAAACTTTAAAAATGGGAGGATCTATTACAACTGAAAAAAAAGGCAAAGATCTAGATGGCGACGGTGATGTTGATTCTGATGATTATTTAGCTGCACGTGATGCTGCTATTAAAAAAGCTAAATCAATGAAAGAAGGTGTAGCAAAAGATCTTGAAATAAAGGCTATGGAAGCTTCTTCATTAGAAGAATTTTTAGATGATGTATATCAAGATTACCCACAACATAAAGGTAATAGTGATATAGCTGACTTTTTAAAAAAATATTATTTAAATGCTGGTGGGCCCCTAGATGAAATAAGTGAAGGTAAATTAGCTAACGCGTTAGGAGGAGTTGCTCTATTAGCAGGTCTTTTATTAATGAATAAAATTAATTCAAACGATCCAGTAGTACAACGCTTACAAGCGGCGTATGAACAAGCTGAAGGTAACAAAGCAGCCCAAGATTCTATTAAAGATCTTATATCTAAAAGATTAATTTTTTTAGATAGTGGCGAATTTGATAATACTACACCTATGAAGGAAAATGCTATAGCTAGCTTTATTCGTGGTAGTAAATATGGGGGACCTGTATCAGACTTTTTAGGCGATTTAAGTGACTTTGATACAGATAATGATAAAAATTTAGAAGATGATGAACTTGAATTAGATACACCTAATAAAAAGAAAAAATTTAATGAACTTAATTTTATTGAAAGATTATCTAAAGGTAAAGTTAAAGAAGACGAATATAAGGCAGTATTAAAAAGGTTAGAAAAAATAGACCCAAAACCTACTGATATGATTAAAGCTATTAAGGACGCTTACGCCGCAGGACAACGTACTAATGAAGCTAAAACAATCGAATTACCTGCTGATACCACATTTACTGTAGACCTTAAACACCTTATGAAAAAACATATGGACGAAGGTAAATCTAAAGAAGACACAATTAAATTTACTAAAGCATTAATGGCTAAACTTCATAATAAAGGTGAAGTTACAGTTGATGGTACTAAAATTGTATTTAAAGAAGGTAAGAAAAAAAGCGGCTACATGGGTTATACTGATATGGCTGAAGGTGATTATTTTGATGGAGTAAGGATAGACAATAGTAAATTAAAAAAGGGGCATAGTGGGGTTAACACCACCTCCATAAAACGTAAATTTGACCCATTCGATTCAATTACCAAAGCTATTAATAAAACAGGATTTAATACTTTTATAGACAACATAGAAGTTGAATATGAGGTTAGACCTGATTTACCTAATAAAATTGATATAGTTTCACTAAATGGTAAAAAAGTCCAACACACACGTGAGGCCAATAGATTTGCAAGAACTCATGCTGACACCATAATAAAAAACCATATTAGAAAAAAGATGGGTCTTTATCAATATCTTAAAGAAGCTGATTTAGATGTTAAAGATACTCAATTAGCACTTCCAGAACCAGATGCACAAGACTTTTTAGGTGACGATGGTATGGATTATGAAGGTGGTATGGCTAAAAGTCAAATGCTTAAAATGAAAAAATACGCTATGGCTTTATGTGATATGATTGACGATGAGTCACAATTAGAATCATGGGTTCAAGCTAAATTAACTAAAGCATCTGACTATATGTCTTCAGTTTACCATTACTTAGATTACCAAAAATCTAAAATGAATGAAGCTATAGGTGATGTAATTCCTGATGGTGTATGGCAAAAATTAGACATTGAATGGATAATGGATGAACCTGATGTAAATAGAGTAGACTACCAAGAAGGTCCACTTTATGGAACTACAGAAGATGGTAGAGCATTTGAATCA
>Ga0181406_1000118_pt1 | contig 28412 bp, 28 predicted proteins | sample 29SPOviralmetaG_FD_130135 | JGI IMG/M metagenome (GOLD analysis project Ga0181406, IMG submission 130135) | Marine viral communities from the oligotrophic San Pedro Time Series (SPOT) site, San Pedro Channel, CA, USA - 29 SPOT_SRF_2011-12-20 | ecosystem: Environmental > Aquatic > Marine > Strait... | reverse complement strand
AGCTATGTTTTCAATACTTATTATTCTTTCGACTTCTATACCACCATTATTAATTGCTGTTGTTACAAAATATTCTATTCCTAAACCTTGACTATACTCTTGATAACCATCTACATCTATCACATTATCTACAACAAAAACTTTAACAGCTTGAAAAGCAAATGGTTTTTCAATTTTTAAAATACCTTGCTGACTTATACTAAAAAAGTCGTTACTATCAGTAACGTTATCAGAGCTGTCTTTAAAATAAAAAGCTAAACCATTAGTATTTTTACTACTATCAGAAGCTCCATTTACAACGCTTTTAGATAAATCTATTTCATCACCTACTTTAAAATTAGATTTAGTATCGCTAACAGATACTTCATCAAATATAGGCGCTGTGTTTTCAAAGTTTACATCAAACGTTTTATTTACTATTTCACCAGGAAAATCATTTAACTCAAGCTCGACTTGTAAAGTAAATTTAAGCCCGTCGTTGTTATTTACATTTTCATATGTAAAGTTTTTATTACACTTAATATCAAAACTTTGTTTGTTTTCACTTTCAACTAATGTAAAAGGATTAGCATTTATCAAATCTATAAATGAAGATACATTTGGTTCTACACTTACTATTTTAGCTTTTTTAAATTTATCAGGAGTTAAATTATCATTACCAGATTTAATATTTAATCCAGCTATAACAGCACCGTTTTTGTCGTTTGTTGTGTTAAACAAACTCGTTTCGCCTTGTTGATGAGAATTTTTTTCTTCAAAAGTTTCGTTTTCAACAGTAACTTTTAAATCACCTAAGGTTACAGGTTCAACTATATCTTCATTTAGCTCATGTATATAACCAGAAGTAGAAGTTTCATAATATATATCTATAGCTGATTCAAATGGCTTTGTTTCAAAAACATGTAATAAACCTGTTTTAGCAGCATCACTTGCGGTTGTACCATAAAAAGGTGGAGTGTAAGTTGTAGCTGAAAATTTAGGAATATCGTAACCTAATTTTACTGCGTCACCTGGTTTTTTACCTTCATAAACTTCGTAGTTAATATCGCCTTTAGCTTTTATTTTATCATTGGATTGTAGCGCGTTTTCTGTAACAGATTCTATTTTTACTAAATCTTTATTTTCACCTTTTAGAAAGTCTCCAATAGCAAAACTACTAGTAACAAGACCAACAACACCATCAGTTGAGGGTGTACCATCAGATTCGCATTGAAACATAGTGTTGTTGCTAACATTAAATCTTTCAGCGTCTGGCAATGAAATCAAAGAAGACGCAAGGTTGTCTACATTTACACCAAAATTTTCAGATGATGAAGCGTACGGTATTTGAGCTAGCAAATGGTTTTTTTCTGGTTCAAACACAAAGTTGTAAACGTGATCTGATTTGTTAGTTAATGAGTGTTCTTTTGCAGTACCAACAGATATTACATCAATAAGATCTGTATTATCTAACACTTGTTTTTCACTACCTATAGAAACAACTTTTGGAAACAATCTTACTTTACTTGTACTTAAACCTTTTTCTTGCTCGTTTGCAAACTCTTTATCTCTTGTAACTTTATTTATGCTGTCACTTATAATTGGAAAATAACTTTTTTCTTCACCAACATCATCAGTAGCGTCAAAAGCTTTAGACTCTTGAAAGTTAAAAACGCCTGGTGTATATACATTATAATAATCTTGCTCAACTTGTTTAACTACTACTCTATAAGAGTACCAACCATGTGTTAAAGATAAATCATATTTAAAAATATATTGTATATTGTCTTTGGTTTTTAATACACTATCGTTTATGGCGCCGTCGCATTTAATATCTTTACCAGAGGTTTCAACAACTTTAACAAAATCTTTATCTTCACCTTTTAAAAAATCACCAACTTTAATTATTTTTTTACCGTTTTCATCTTTAGGATTTGCAGAAGAAATCGTATCACCGCCTCTAAATATAGCAGTTCCGTCTAATTGTACGTATGTTCCGTTAGCATAAGCGTCTTTTATTTCTTCGTTAAAAGTTATATTAAGCGCATCACCACAATAACCTAAGTTACCAGGTGAAGTGCTAGTTAACGAAGTAGCGTCATCTAACCAAGCACTACTGTTAAAAGTATTATCTTTAGCATTAATAAATACGGTACCTGCTTTTACGTTAGAAGTTAACACAGGTGATTGTCTTCCAAATCTATCAGATAAAACTACACCAACTTCATATTTTCTTCTTTGCTTTATACTGTGAAACGGGTACTCATTGTGCAGATAAGTTTCAGTATCATATTTAGCACTAGAAGAAGCTGAAAAATTTAAACCTACAATACCTTCAGCGTTTTTATTTAATTTTCTTTGCAACTGTATATTTCCATAAACAACTCTGTTACCAACTATTTCTTGCGCTTTAGCGCGAAGAGGAACGTTGTCAAAAACTCTTGTTGCTTCATCTTTTGGTAAAGTTTTAAACGGCTGTGTAGATTTATATATGTATTTTAAATAATTATTCTGTATACTATCATTTTGAAGATTTATAGTTTCAACAGATCTAAATAAATTATTTGTAGATTCTTTATATATTATTTCAACTTCAGATATACCAAAATCATCTATAGGTTCTGATGATGGCATACGTATAAACATAGTAACTTCGTTTATAGAGTTTACCATGCCTTTTGAGGCGCCATTAGTATCTTGAAAATGTAATTTACTTTTTTTAAGTATTTTTCTTTGATCATCAATAGTAAGCTCAGTTGTTTCAGGTATAAAACAAGCTTGCGTAAATGGTGCTATAGTTGAATACTCGCCATCAATATATTTAAATCTGTATGAAAAACTAATAAACTTTTCTTTTAAAAATTCACCCTTAGGATCACCTATAATTTCAGCGTTTTTTTGTAAACCAGACTTTGTACTTGCGGTAGGTTTATTAGTAAGTGATTCTTGAACATCTAGTAGTTGCGGAGCAAAAAACGGTGCGTATTTAGCTACAGATATTTTATCTTCAGTATTATAATAGCTTGGATCAGTTATAGCTTTTTGTACGTTTATTCTTCTTGGTTGATTATAATCATCAGTAAAAAATAATAAATCATTTACAAGATTAACACCTGTTATTAAAAAATTTTTATTAAAATTTAAAAATTCACCACTAACTATTTTTTTAGCTATATTTTCATTTAGTTTTATATCTACTACATATATTGCGCAAAAGTTTTCTGAAGTTGCAGTTGGTAAACCTATAAGATTACCAGTGTCTGACTTTTTACCAACAAGCTGTGTTTTTACAGGAGCCGCGTTACTTTGTTTAGTAATAGCTATAGTGTTATTTGAGAATCTATCAAAAACATCTATTGTTGTTTCAAAAGGAAAGTTAGTTACAAAGTAAAATATCCTGTTGTTTGTTTCATCGGGATAAAACCCAATAACCTCTGCATTGTTGTTTGAGCCGTGATTTAAACTATCTATTTCAATACGCTCGATCGAGCTCATAGGAACTAAAGAATTACCTAAAACATTTTGTATAGCGCCAACGTCAGATCCATCAGAAGTCGTTATTTGTATGTTTTGAGCTGCTCTATATTCTCCACTAGGTAATAATTTAGAATCAAGATCTTGATTCATTTTACCTTGTAAGAATACTTTTTTATCTTCAGCCATTTATTAACGTTTTATTTGTTTAGATTTGCCTCTCATTACTTGTGCTATTTCAGTTGTCTTTAAATTAGACAATCTTATTTTAGCGTTTCGCATAGCAGCATATCTTTCTTTTTTATATCTTTGTACTATATACTCTGGTACACCTGGTTTATTAGATAGTATAGAGTAAGCTATTTGCTTGTACACAGCTTCTTCTGCAAACTTGTGTACTTTCATTTCATCTGTTGTGCCAAGGCCGTCTGATACATACTCTAAATGTATTATTTTATCACCTAAATCACTACTAAAATTAAATGTATTAGTTCTTTCGTTTATAGTGTAAAAGCCATTAACTTTTGTTATTTCTGGTTCTTTACCATATCTTTGCCCAAAAAGCATCCTACCTTCATAATCTCTATCACTACCAAAGTTTATATTGTTATCAATTATTACTTCTGCAGTAGTAGCTTTTTTAAATCTTTCTTCAGCAACTGATTCATCTGTTTCAAAAGCTTCACCGTTAGTATCAAATAAAAAGTTGCTATCTTCATCTTGTATTGGTAGAAAGCTAGCGTTATCAGTTAATCTAGTTTTTTGTATAGGCCTTTTAACACCAGACTCATCTATATAGTTAACACTAACATAATTAACATAATCATGAGGTATAGGCATTGAAAGTGTACTTGAGTTTAATTTAAACTCCATAGCTTTTTCAGTTCTAAATATATCATAACTAAACTCTTGTAAAGCTCTTTGCCCATGAAAAACAACATCAGTTTTATTAACTCTGTCTATAATTTTACCATTACCAACATAACCTACCATAAAGTTACCTACTACTTCATTAAAAGGTATAAATTGATAACCGCCAAGATTAGAAGAATAACGTTTAACTGTTAAAACATCATTACTACGAAATAAAATAAACCTAGTAGTAATTACGCCATTTTCATAATCATAAGCACGAGGGCTTAATTCACTTGTTAAGTTAGTTGAGCCATTTAGTATAAAAACTCTTATGTCACCTTTTTTAGCAGGTATTGGATCAAAAGTTAACGTATAACTACCTCCAGTAGTTCTTCCACTACCAACTACAAAACTTTGCGAATCGTCATAATATTGCGAATGTGTTTCTTTTAATAAGGCCATTATGTGTTTTCTTGATTAGTTTGAAGTTGTTTTTCGTTTATAGCTTGTTGCACTATATTTAAATCATTTATACTTATACCAGCGTATTGAAGTATTCTTATTATTAAATCAACTTCCTCAGAAGGATGTAAAGTAAAATCAACACCACCAGCAGAAGGCGTGTAAACAGGCGTGCCGTAAGTAGAATCGTCTACAGAAAAATTATATATAGGATCTTCAGGTACAGATATATAGTCAATAGTTATTTCACCTAACGACCACGCTTTTGCTGTAGCTGCTGGTTCAATAATTAATTGTTCTGCTTGTTGGTAGTAAACTGGAAAATTTTCTGTAGGACTTGTTAACGGAGAAGATAATATATAGGAAAGTTTATGTTTATCTATTCGTTCTATTGAAGTTTTTCTATTATTTGATGTAACATCTATTATTTTATAGACATCACTTTTTAATGAATTACCATCTACGCTGCTTGTAACTGGTAATTCTATTTCACCAAAAACAGTATTAAGTAAAGATTCTGTAACAGTTATTGTAATAGTTGTTGGGTCATCAGAGCTAGCAACTTTGTCTCCTATCCGTATTGTAAAAACAGTACCAAGTGAAAAGCCTTCGCCTGCTTGTAAAATATTTATTTCTCTAGCACGATGATTATTACCACTAGATCTTTTAGTTATTATAATTTCAGCTACAGCTCCAGAGTCAATTAAAGTACCAAAGCCGTCATCTATAAGTATTGGTTTTTCAAAATTATCACTAATACCTCCAGTATTGCGATCGTAATTGCTAAAATTTATTTTTTGAATAGCTGAAGCGTTTTGAGCATCGGTCAAAGAAGTTGGGCGCAAAGCTTCAGACGGTGAGTCAAATATATTTTGAACTATAAGACCATCATCTACAGCTATGGCAAAATTTTCTGTTTTATAAAAAACATCTATTTTATCTTTAATTTTTTCTGGAATATCAGCATAACCAGCGCCAATACCACCTCTTTTTTGTCTAAGCAAAGCTCTATTATAATCTTCAAAAGCTTTTTCTAATAAATCTAACTGTGATAGTCTAGCTATTTTATTGAAATTATCAGGTGTTAAGTAACCGCTACCATTTTTATTTATAATATACAAAACAGTGGTGTATACTTCGCTAACGCTTATTGCCATATTTTTTTTATTAATAACAGCTAGGCTGCATTAGCAGCCTAACTATTATAATTATTACACGTTATTTTAGTTTTTTCTCGATAGACTTAAAGACTTCAACGCCTTCGTCTGTCATTAAAAAAGCAGCAAACGCAGAGTAAGGATTTTCATCAAACGGAACTGTCATTAATTTTTTACTAGTTGTGCCCCATTTAAATGTTCTTTGATCTTGAGATAATTTAATTATACCAAGCTCAGCTGCTTTTATAGCTAAATTTCTAAGCTCAACATTTTCATCATCTACAAGCTGCAAAAACAATAAAGGATTATTTTTAGCAAACAAATATAAGTCTCTTTTTAATTCTGCTGAACTCATGTTATTAACATTAGATCCAAGCTCTACTCTTAAAATAGCTTCAGCTTTGTTTATATCCATATTGACAGCCATGTTTAAAGCTTCCATTTCTACTTCAATAGTTACAAGATCTTCTTTAGCTTCTGCTACTTCGTCTTTTTCTTCGTATATATAACTCCTTTTAGGGTGATATAAACTTAATAGTTTTTGAAGTGGTTGATTTTCTTTTGGTACATGCAAAGTACCTTCTTCAAATATAATATGAGACAAAATAACGTTATCGTCTTGCTCGTCTATAAAACAAGAGCGTTGATTACTAGCGTAACGTATTTCTCTATTATAACCTTTTTCTTCATCAAACCACAACAGTGGTGTTTTTCGTGTTGATTTTGAACCTAACACGTATGTAAGTGGTTCGTTAGAACCTTTTAGATAATAAAATCTATCTTTTATCTCCCATTTAGGAGTTGTTTTTGTAATTGTTTCCATGATATAATATAATATAATAATTTAAAAATATAAGGTAAAAATTACCCCTACTAATACCGCAGGGGTAATATTTACACTAGTTATTAAGAGTCAATCGCAATTGTACAGCTTAGTATATCTGGGTGCGCAAACACTGAGTTTACGTCATCACAAACAACTAAAAACTTCTCTCCATTAAAAGCCCCAATGTCAGTAATTGCTTTAGCTAAAGCTTTGAACACTACTAGCTCTTTATCAGCAGTTGTAGTCACTGTAACAATATCAGCAGAAGAACCATCTGTTCCACCACTCTGAATTGAACTACCAAACTTTATAAGCAAAGTTGCGTCAGCCGCAACAGTCATGCCTAAAAGTTGGCTTAGTGGGTACATTGCAGCGTCATCAGCTGCGTCGATGAAAATTAAAAATTTATCCATTTTGTTTAGTTTTTAAGAGTTAATATTATGATTCTTTAAGCATCACGAAGTTATTAGCTCCTTGAACAACTAAACATCTTTCAGACAAATAGTGAACTTCCATAACGTCATCTCCAGTATAAGTTGCAGATCCAATTGAACCTGTAACCCAAGACTTCATACGACGATCATCAGTTTGTGATGTTCTGTATCGTACGTGTAAGAAAGGACGAGTCATGTTCTTGCCGAGTGATTGATCGTAAACAGTTGATGTACCAGCTGGAATTAATGTACCAGATACGTCACCAAATCCGCCACGAGCGTCAGCTTGATTTAAATACTTCCAGTCAGACTTGTAAAAGTCATAAGAACCACGACGGAAAGCAGAGAAACCTAAGTTTAACGCCATATCAGCATCGTTGTTGAAAGCACCAAATGAAGCACCACCTTGATAGTTAGCATTTAGACCAGCTACCATATCATCAAGAGTAAGAGCTAATGAACGATTAACATATAACATGTTTTCTTCAATAGAACCTTGCTTATCAAGATTTTTTAGTAACAAATCAAAATCACCAAGTGTAGCTAAATCTTCAAACACGTTACCGCGAGTTTCAATAGCAGCAAACAAACCTTCAGTACCAAAGCTATCACCAGCGTCAGCAATAGTGCTATCAACTGTAGAAGCTCCTGGAACACCTTTTACAGATTCAACCATCGCAGTCTCTAGATAGTCTTCGAAACGTAGACGAGTTTCCCCTGCAGATTTAAGATACCAAGAATAACCAGTTTGACCAGCTTCGTCAGTTGTTTCTACCCAACCGATTTGTGCAGTGTCAGATCCAGAAATTTTAAAGTGATCTTTAATAATAATAGGTCTGTTGTTGTATTGTTGGAACTGAGGCTTAAGTTCTCCTACCATTGAAGCAGAACCTTTGGCAAATTCAGAACCATAAACAAAAATGTTAATTTGCTCATTGTCAGAAAAAACTACAGCAGTTCCATCACCACCTGATAAATCAGTTTGTGTGTAAGGAAGCAAAGTAGCATTTGAAGTTCCAGCGTCAGTAGCAACTCCAGAACTTACAGAAACATAACATTTTAGAGTTTTAAGTCCAGTAGCAGTATCAGTAATAAGAACTGTATTACCAACTCTCAAAGAGTTTGTGTTAGCAGATCCTAAAGAAATAGTACCAGAAGTACCTTCTAACTGTATACTAGTAGTAGAACCGGCAGCTCCAGAACTTTTGTATGCAATGTGCAAACGGTTTTGTTCAGACCAAACAACTTGGTCAGATGTCATAGGCATTTCAGCCCCTACCATTTGTAAGAAACCAGAAATAGTACGATTACCATATCGCTCTACTTCTTGCTCATACAACTCCGGTAGATATTGTTGTGCCCAACCAGCCGTAGCTGTTGCTGTAAAATCGATATAGTTATTATCGCTTACAGTTGGGCTTGGTGTAGGAGTTAGTGAATATGATCCACCTAATCCTAGCGATGTATTAAAAGCCATTTTTTATTTTTTAAAGTTATTTTCGAATTTTAAATTTTAACTTCGAACTATCTTCACCATTTAAAACCTTAAACTTAACACCATTTGCTTCAACTACAGGTGACGTTCTTGGAGACATATCAATGTTTTTAGCATTAACTGTAGTCTCTTTAATAGCGTCTGCTTTACCTTGCTCGTAAAAATGAGATACAATTTTATCTATATTTTTAGCAGCATATAAAGCTTTATGGTAACCTGCAGCGTCGTTTAGCAAATTATTGTTATCAACAAACTCGTTGATAAAATTTGCAATATTGCTTTGGTAGTCTTTAACATTAGAAACATCTTTAATGTTGTAGCGATATTTTTTGTCTCCAACGTTAAAATCAAAACCTTTGAAATTATCGTTAAATACACTATCTGTTACATTTAAAAAATGATCCTGTTGTTGTTTTTGGATTTTAGCGGTTTCGGTTTGTTCTTGGTTGTACTTATCGTAAAAACTAATTGCTTCTTGCTGTTTAGGATCTAACTTAGAAGTTAACTTAACTTCTTTGTAATATTGATCTTTCATTTTAGTAAGAAAGCCTTTAGCTTTTGCAATTTCTTCTTTAAGGGCTAGTTTCTTTTTTCTAACGTCCCTTTCTTCATCAATATCGTCATCATATTTAAATTGATCTTCAATTAAAAAATTTATTTCATCAAAGTTTAAATGTGGGCGAGTTGATTTGTAATATTCTCTTAGTAAAGTATCGTTGTCTACGCCTGAATAATCTGCATTAATTCTAACGTAGTCTTCTAAGCTGCCACCAGTTTCTTCCATAAAACTAACTAAACTTTGTATGTTTTCAGGTAGTTTTACTTGCGGCTGTTCTGCAACTTCTGGTTTTACTTCATCTACTTTTTCTTCAGATTGAACTTGTTGTTCAACTTGCGTTTCAACTTCTTGTTTCTCTTCTTGTTCTTCTTTAACCTCTTCTAATACAGGTTGATCTGCAACTTCAGTTTTTTCTTCAACAACTGCTTGTGGTTGTTCTTCAACAACCTCTTGTTTTTCTTGCTCTGGTTGTTGCTCTTGTTGTTTTTGAAACTGATCAAGCTTTGTTAAATCAAGCTTAATAGTACCATCGTCTGTTACTTCTTTATATGATACTTTTTCTTCTTTTGGTTGCTCTACAGTTTCTGGTTTAGCTTCAACTGTTTCGTCTACAACCTGTTCAATTACTTGTTCTTCTTGTGACATAATATAATATTATAAAATTAATATACTAACGCGGCTCAAACTGCTCTAGTCCAAAACCACCTAAATTATCAAATCCAGCTGATTCAAAGTTTTTTGGTGGTGCGTTATTTTTTCTTTGATCGATAAGCTCACTTTGCTGCGTAGCTTGTATTTTAGTTCTTTCGTCTTTACGATCTTCTTTAAATTTATCTTTAGCATCTACGCTAGCTTGTGTAGCTTGCTGTAGCTGTATGTTTAAATTAAACTCATATTCCATTAGCTCTTTTTTAATAGCAGCTTCTCTTTCTAATTTTTGTATATCATACTGAGCTTGAGCTTGAGCTAATTGTACTTTTGACTCTGTTAGAGCTTGTTGTTTTTGTGTTTCTGCAAGCGCAGCTGCTTGAGTTGATTGTTGATTAGCTTGTGCTTGAGCTTGTATATTAGCTTGTGCTTGAGCTTGATCTTCAGCAGCTTTTTTGGCTCTACGTATCTTTAATAGTTGATTAGCTAGTTTTATATTTCTAACTTCTCTTATATCTATAGCGTCTTCAAGATTTATACTGTTTTGCTGTATAGCCATTTGTATATTATTTTCAAGCTTAGCTTTTTCTTCTTCATCAGGCGCTAACTCAATAAATATACCAAAGTCATGTAGATGTAAATTAGCCATTTCATTTAAAGTTGAAACATTAAATTTACCGATAGACTTTATAAATGAATCTCTAGTCGGTGAATATTCTATAACATCTGATATACGCATTGATATACACTCTGCCATAGTAAGAGATATATATAAACTTGATTGTAATAAATGCCTTGTAGCTGTATTAGAATTAGCAGCTGCAAGTTTTTGTAAACCAACTAAAGCATTTTTATCAGCTAAGCTACCGTCTCTAGCTTCGTTAAGACCGGTCACGTCACGTATCATTTGTAAATAATATTGATACGTATTAATAAGTGATGATATTTTAGCTTGCCCGTTGCTAGAGTTTAGCTCAGTTATAGGTAGACGGTTTCTGTTCATATCACCATCTTGCGTCATTGATCTACCTATAATACTACCAGTTTGGAAGTACATGTTTAACGCTTCTTGCGGATTATAGTTAGTACCATTACCTAAATCTATTTCAGCGAGCGAGTCTGCATCCATATAAACACCATCAGGCACAACTCTTGATAACACCTGTTGCAGTTTTAAATGGGTTAGCTGTATCATATCAGCAAAACCAGTTATACGACTTACAAGTGAATTTATTCTACCTTTATATTTTCTTGGTGCTACAAGAGCGTAACCCATTTGAGCTTTAGTTGTGTCAGCTTTTGGGCGCATCATATTTTTCTTTAGCTCCCATTTTAATATAGTATCAGTACCTACTATTTTAACACCTTCGTATATAACTTCAATAGCTCTATTAACTCTTTCAAACTCTTCGCTTTGTGGTGGATTAAAAGTATCGTCTTTTTCAATAGCTTTTTTACCGCCTGTTGCTGTATTTTTTATTTTATAAGTTTGATTCATGTGTGTTTTATACTCAAAATATAAAACTGTTACAGCATTTTCATCTTGATTACTAAGATCATAGTTTGTATAATCGTAGTTATTTTTATTATATCCACTAAACTGCTCAAGCTCTTCATTTGTTAGTTGTGGAAATTGTTTTTTAAGTTCGTTTACATATATTTCTTTTACTTCACCTACATAATATATGTCTTCAAAATAAGGTGATTCAGTGTAAGAGTATACTAAATTTATTGGATCTACATATTCTACTTTAATACCTTCAGCTTTGTTAAACGTACTTTTAGCAGCACCTATGCCTAACACAACCAAATCGTAATTAACTCTTCTTGATATGTGATCGTATTTGTTTTTATCAAAAACACTATTTATAGCTTCTTCTTCTGCTATTTCTATAGCTTGCTTATAATCAAGCTGCATGTGTAATTGTAGCTCTTCGTTAGAAGCTGGTAATGTAGACTGGTCTGTATTATAAACGTCAAAACCAGTTTCATTTATTATTTGATCTTTTAATTCTTTTGACTGCATGTCTTCTGCAATAGAAGATACATAATCAGTTCTTTCTTTTATAGCAGCAGGATCTTGTGAATATGCTTTTATATCGTAAGATCTATCTGCCATACCGTTTACAACTATATCTACAAACTTAGATATAATTGGAACAGGTTTCCAGTCTAAATTCAAATAAGATAAATCACCGTTTATAGATAATTCATCTTTATATTTTTTAACAGACTGTTCTCCTCTAGCGTATAGACGAAGGTTATGAAAATTTGTTCTGTTATTCATGTACATACTAGAGCCGGTTGTATTGCTAAACCACTCATGCTCTATAGCTCTACCTACTTGAGAGCCGTACTCAATAGTCATTTTTTCTAAATCGCTAACAGCTTGACTAGGAAAAGAACCTTTTACACCTTTATTGATCATTCGTTTAAATTATTTTAGACCTAAGACCTTCGTTATTATATTTTTTTATACCAAGATTTAAATTTTTAACTTGGCGTACACTAACGGGTCTATACATGTTTTTATTACAAGCCATTATAGCTAAACCGGAGCTTATTGAAGCATCAAATTTAGTACGGTTGTTTACATCAAACTTTGCCCAGTCTTCTAGCGTTCTTTGAAAATACATATCACCGTATCCATCGTTTATTCTACCAACATATGTTTCTATGTAAGACTCTATTGCTGAAGCATGAGCTTGCTTTATATCCATAGAGGAGTTTGGTATACCTCCTATTTCTCTTTCTGATACTGACAAATTGTTAAAAGTTTTATCAGGTCTATTCATAGAATATGATCTATAACCTCTTCTTTTAAAATGATACAAAAGCCTTGGTTTGTTATTTTCTGCAAGTATAGGCATACCATAAAAAACACAAGCCATAAGAACATCTTCAAAAAATATTTCTGCCGTCTGAGGTCTTGCTACATATTCTAAAAAAAACATATTAGAAGGTGCTGAATCCATGTTAAATTTAGTTAAACCATGCAAAGCACCATTTGAACCTATACCATCAACAGTTCCTGATATGTCGTAGCTGTCACAACCAAACGCCCCAATGTGTTCGTTGGCTGGATATTTTAAGCCATTTTTAAGAAAAGATTTATTTTGTAAACTATGTTCTGGAATCCAGCTTATTCTAAATCTTCCATTGTTATTAGGCATAAACTCTACGGCTGTATCTTTTACACCGTTTTTCCACTGAAAGCTACCTTGTGTTATAAGCCCAGATCTTTTTAAATCTTCGTTGTAATCTATTTGCTCGTATATTTTAGTTAGATTAAATAAAGATTGTTTTGTTTCGTCTCTAAACGCGTGTTTTTCACTACGTGGAAACTGACGGTAAAACTCATTTAAACTGTCTTTATCATTTTTTAAACCTTCAACTTCGTTTTCCCAGTAATCAATTACACCTTGATATATTAACGAACCATCTGGCGTGTAGACTTTGGTCTGCGGTGTGTTGAATACAGGTAATCCATAAGTATCGATATATCCTTCGTAGTTCCACTCCATAGGTATAAACATACTATATAATCCCGAGCTAGTCTGTCCATTGCGGTTTCGTTTTGTAACATCTGATGCATAGTATAGTTTTTTAAAGTTATCACCACCTTTGTCAAGAGAATTACTCGTTGACCCCATCATACACTTACCTATAACTCTACTACCTAATCTTAACGTTGTTTTCGTGACTCGCCAGTTATTAAGGATGTTGTCCGGCCGCTCCCACTTACCTGATTCGTCGTGCGCAAGTAGTTTAAGTTTTTCACCGTCGTAAGAGTTGTCACCTGTGTTTTTCCAGTCGATCGTTGTGTCAAGGCCTTCGATATCCTCTGGCGCCTCACCTTGATCAAGTTTTCTTCTTGTAAGTTTTGACGCTGGTACTCTATAAGCAAGCTCCGTCTTTGGCCTGTCCATACCGTCTTGTATTGGTTTAAAAAAGAACGGGTAGTTAACGGATATCGGTACAACTTTGTCGGTAAACATTTTCTTAGCATCAGCTCCAGACTTGGATAATATTCCATATCGTGAATCAAAAGATATTGTTGCTTGATGAACAAGTTCTGATGACGCCATGAATGAAAAACCAGAGCGTCTGTTTTTAAGGTAGCACATGCCATAACAGCGTTCGTCTGCTTTGCAAGCTTCCCAGAATATAAAGAATAATCTATTTGACTCTCTGTAGTCAGCGGCCCCAACGTCAATTTTACTCCACTGCAAGAACATATAATGAGAGCCAGTAATGTAAGCAGGTATACCTTTGTTATAAAAACAAAAACCTTCTTCACGTCTTTTAAACTCTTCATCAATATAGTCATACCACTTTTCTTTAAAAACAGTTGGATAATTATCCCAGTCAAAAACGTTTTTAATTCTTGCTAACTCTTTTGGATAATCAAATTTTTGCCAACGCTGCTCTTTTTTTTTATTAGATATTTTGTAACAGTTTTCAATAAGCGGTAAAGCTATTTTTAAGTTTTGTATTTCGTATATTTCACCTATTTTACCTGTCTTGCTTATAACTACAACATCATGTTCTTTGTTGTAGCCATACTCCCACTTTTTATATCTATTAAGTTTGTCAATAGTTTTTTGTTTTACGTGGTCTTTTAATACTTTATAAAGCGTTTGTTGGTAAATCATTTTGATCTTCCTTCTGCAAAACCTTTAAAAGTTTTTTCTTTACTTTCAATAGGTTTTTCATTTAACATAGCTTCTTCTTCTTCTATACGCTTTAGTATTTCAAACGCGTCAAATATTGCAAGTTTTTTTGTAGCAGCTGCATTTTTTAAACGATCTGCTGATATATCATCATCTGAATCAACTATAGCTTCCTTAGCAACTTTAATTAGCTCTTCAACTGCCACTTGCCCAGCTTGTATTATATTCAGTTTCGTTTGTTTTGTTTTCATATTTAATTGCAATATCTCTTGTAGTCATGCGGTATAATCTGTTATTATCTATAACAAACTCATACTCACTACTTGGTGTAAAACCTACGACGTCTCCCTCGTGCACCCCTGCGCGTTCTAAGGAACTATTGCCGTGTTTTAGTATACCAATATGTTTTTGTTCTTTATTTATATTTAAACTGATATTGTCAATTACTGGTTTTACAAAACAAAAGTCTAAAGGCGCTTGCCACTTTTTGTTTTTAAATAAAAATATTTGATCTGGATAACAAAAATATAAATCTTCTTTAAAATACGATGAAGAGTTTTTTTCATTACCTCTAACATCATAAAATCTTCTAAATACATTGTGGTGCACTATAACTTCGTCACCAACTTGTATTTTAGTTTCACCTACAAGTGGTATAGATTTTACTATACCGTTTCTACTTACAAACTTATGATCTTCTATAGATGTATTTATTATTAACTTTTTATCACCTACATTTACTTCGTTTGTATATCTTTTATCTTTAGGTTCTATTATAAAGTTAAATAAGCTTTGCATTAGTACTGTAAATCATACTCTATTGAAATAGCCATGTTTGAATTAAACTTTTTCCAAGGTAGAGTTTCATTATCTTTTTCAATGTATATATTATAAGAATTATCTTTTTCGTCAAATAATATATTAGATATACAATGCCCTCCGTAGACGTTTTGGCCTACGGAGTAATGCATTGCTTCATTTTTATAATCAGCACCTATACTAATTTTTCTAATCAACTTAGACATGACTGTTAATCTTCTTTTTCTTCAGTACTAGTTTCTTCTTTTTCTTCAGATAAAACATAACTACCGTCTTCAAGACTAACACTAATCTTGCCATATTTACCTTCAAGCGTTTCTGAAGTTTCTTTAATTTGAGTCATAACTTGATAAAGCCCATGTAGCAAATCATGCTTTTGAGCTTCGGCAACACCTATATCAAACAATAGTTTGTTTTTAGCGTTTTGCTCGTTATTTAATTGTTCTAACTCTTTTTTGTCGATTTTATCACTCATTATATTTAATTTTATTATTTACTAATTGATTTAAATTTTTCTGCGCCGCGAGAACCAAAATAAGCGACGTAGACTGTTATAAGAAGTGATTTAAGTAAATCAACCCAACCACCGTCAACTTCAAAGTTTATTTCAAAGCTGTCTAATAACACCAACAAAACCATAGACACTGTTAAAAATATAAGTGTTAAAGGTCTTGTATTTTTTGAAAGCCAAGAGTCAGACTGCATATCGCTGGCCCAACGCTTACTTATCTCTTGCATTTCAACCATATCTTGCTCTAAAAGTTTTAATGCTTTTTCTTTATCTTCTACAGGTAGCGCTTCATCTTTTGATATTAAGTTTTTAACAACTCCAAGCACTCCTGAGTCTGGTAATACATCACCTACTTTACCTAAAATATTAGGGGCTACTGATGATAAAAATTTACCTACTTTAGTATCTTTTAACTTTTTCTTACTCATTGCATTACCATTTTACTTTATCTGCCCAGTACGCTGCAGACATTTTGCCTCTAGCTATATTTTTTGCATGTCGAGCTTTAAAACTTCTGCGCTTGGCTTTCATGCGTGCAGATTCACCTTTTTTAGTAGCTCCAGCTGTACCTTTTAATGTACCAACTTTTTTACCTTGTTGACCAAATCTTATAGTTTTTATTTTATTACCTTGTTTAGCTACAACTATATGAGATTTAGTTTTGTGACTTGGTGTTCTTTTTGGTTTGTTGTAACCGCTAACACCAGCTTTTGCAAGTCTTGGATCTCTTTTTTTAGGCATTTTTATTATTTAAATATATTTTTAATTTTATATAAAAAATTACTAGCATTAATACCATTACCTTCCCTGTAAGAAGGTGTAATTTTTATATACTTAGTTATTTTTTTTACGCTTAAATACATTTTTACAAATTTAACGCAGCTATACGATTTGTTTGAGTTGTTGATAATGTTTGTACAAAAAGTGTTTCTGCCATTTTTCCTTGTATATGTTCTATAGCGTCTTGTAAATCACCAGCTTGATCAGCATTTCTATCGGATTCAGCTATAGCTTCCATGTCTTCAGCTGTTTTAATAACGCCATCTATTCCAGCAACGTCTATATCCGCCATAGCTTGTGTGTACGCAATATCACTATTATGATCCATAATTTATTTATTTTTTAATAATTCAATTTCAGCTTTAAGCTCTTGTATTGCTTTTACAAGCACTGGTATTAATCTACCTTGTGTTGCTTGAAGTTTTTCTGGATTAGTAGATACAACTAATTTTAAATATTCATCATCTACATCTTGTAGATCTTGTGCTATAAAACCTAAGTCTAAAACATCTTTTTTAGCTTCATCTCTAGTGTCCCAAGTAAAAGTTACTGGCTTAAGATTATCAATAATATTTAATCCATATGTAGAGTCTACAATATCTTTTTTATCTCTTTTATCAGACAAAGAAGATATTGAGTTTACTTGACAATGTAAACCGGTGACGCTGTCATTTCCTAAAACAATTGTATTACTACCTTGACCTGTTGCATTGTCACCAATAACTATACAGTTATCATCATCACTAGCATCTACATTAGCAGCATATCCAATCATAATATTTTTTTCTCCAGTATCAATATCACTACCTGCAAATCCTCCTATTAAAACGTCATATCTACCTGTTGTTACAGCTACACCAGCGTGATAACCCATAGCTATATTATAAACGTCTCTAGTAGATGAAGAATTATTTTGAGCGAAGAGCGCTTTATAACCAATAGCTACGTTTCTATCACCTAAAGTTTCAGCTGTTAAAGCAAGAGATCCTACAGCTGTATTAGTGTTACCAGTCGTAATAGCATCACCACACTGGTGCCCAATAAATGTGTTATCGCTAGCTGAAGTTTGACTTAAACCAGCTTGATAACCAACAGCAACATTATTTCCATCACTTGAACGATTCAGCGCTGATAGAGCTTGATAACCAACAGCTGTATTTTTACCACCTGTTGTTACAGCATCTAAAGTTAATGAACCAAAAGCGGTGTTGTAGTTAGCACTTGTAGCGCTAGCAAGCGCGTTTCTACCCATGCCAGTATTATTTGAACCTGAAGTAGCAGCTTGAAAAATGTTATAACCAACCATTGTGTTACTATTGCTTGCTCCAGAAGTAGCACTATTTAAAGTTTTACCTGCGCTGTAACCAATAAGTACGTTATAGAAATCAGCTGCACTGCTACCACTTATTGACTTACCTGCTTCGTAGCCAATTGCTAAGTTTCGAGTATTACTTCCGTTTATAGCATTTAAAGCTTTATATCCTATAGCAACATCGCCAACGCTGCCAGAAGTTGCCGCGCTAGCAAGAGCATAAGCACCTATAGCTACATTGTCACTACCTGAAGTAAGAGAAGTTCCAGCATCGTAACCTATAGCTACGTTATCATCACCTGAAGTAATTGCATCCAAAGCATTAATACCATAAGCTACATTTCTTTCAGCAGTACTATCTGTTCCAGAAACATCATGCGTATAAATAGAAGTAGTATCGCCGTTATAAATAGGTATACCAGCTAGAGTAACAGCTGTACCGGCTTCACCTATAGTATAACTACCACCGTTTATTGTAATTGCACCTTGAGCGTCAATATCTAATATACCAGCATCTATATCAAGAATAGACCCAGCGTTAGCGTTTGCGTCAATCAATATAGATTGACCAGCAGTATGCGCTGAGTGAAGTGTTAGCAAGCCATCAGCAGATGTAGTTTGTAAGTTTATATCATCTGCAGCATCAATAGTAATATTGTCAGCTGAATCTATATCAATACTACCAGCGGTAGAGTTTAATTTTATAGCATCACTACCTGTGCCAGCTGATTGAATAATAACTGATGCATCATTACCACCAGTTTGCTCTATAGTTAAATCATCACCATCACCATCACTATCAACTGTTATTGCTGAAGAACCTGTAAGATCCATATCTAGCGCATTAGCATTTACATCTAGTGTACCTGTAGTTGTTATATCTACTTCAGAAGAACCACCAGCTAGCGCAACTCCAGCACCAGTAATCGTTATTGCACCGCCTGCGTCAACTGTAGCTGCTCCGGTTACATCAATATCTAATATACCAGCGTCTATTTGAACTTCTGAAGCAGCGTTTGCATTTGCATCAATATGAAAAGCAACACCTGAAGTATGAGCTGAAACTAGTTCGATGTGACCATCTGCTGAAGTTGTAGTAATAGAGATCTCATCTGCAGCATCAATATCAATCATATCTGCAGAATCAATATTAATACCACCAGCAGAAGCATTTAAATGCATTGCGCTAGCACCTGTACCTGCAGAAGTTAATCTAAGCTCTTGAGTTCCTCCGCCAGCTACAGCAATGTCTAAGTCTTTTGCAGAACCAGTTACTGTAAGGTTTGAGTCATCAGTGCCGTCTATAGATAAAGTTGTACCGTCTACAGCTACACCAGCAGTTGAATCTAAATCAACAGAGCCAACGTTTACGTCAAAAGCACCTGATGTTGTTACATCAATCTCTGATGAGCCGCCAGCTAATAAAACACCAGCGCCTGTTAATGTGATAGTAGATGATGAATCAACAGCAACAGCACCAGAGGCATCGATATCAATACCACCTCCTGTTGCGTTAATATCGATTGCATTTGTTCCAGTGCCGGCAGATGAAAGTGTAAGAACTTGAGATCCACCACCAGCAACTCCAACGCTTAGATCTTTACCTGAACCTGTTATAGTAATGTTTGCATCATCAGTGCCATCAACAGATATAGTTGTAGCATCTATTGTAATGCCAGCTGTAGAATCTAAATCAACAGAACCAACATTAACATCAAACTCACCGGTTGTTGTTATATCAACTTCACCACCACTTCCAGAAGCTATATTAAAGCCAACGCTTGTAAAAGTCATCGCGCCTGTAGATGTAGGTTGATAAGTAGCCGATGATGCTGTAAAAGCACTGTATAGCTCTGAAAAATTATCGTTTATTTTATCAAAACCATCTCTTAACGGATCTCCAGTGCCGTCATTAGCGGCGGTTCCTATGTTTACTGTTTGTTTAGCCATTTGTTATTTATTTATGAAACTTGATTATCTGCAGTAAATGCAATTGTATCACATCTAGTGCCAGTTACATCACAAGTTATTAAACCACCTAATATTGCAGGGTATTCTACTTTAGGTAAAAATATTAATTTAGCATTGAGTTTAAGCAGTGGCATGCTAGTATAGTAAAATTATATCAGTTGTTGTAGTACCGAGCGTAAACACTCTATCAACGGATATTGGTAGCAGCGAGCCAGCAGCTACGTTTTGAAAAAGTACAGCTCTATATATTTCATATAACTCGTTTCCGTCTGGAAAAGTATCAGAGTTGGAGTTTGAAACATCAACAAGAGAAAGCGTAGTAGTACTATCTACAGCAGCTACAAAAGCAGCGGCGCTGTCAGTCATATTAACTGCAATATCTCTTTTCTGCACACCGCCTTTAGCAAGACTAAATGTAGCTCCTGAGTCTATTAGTTTATTGGCAGTGTTGCCATCTGCTGTACCAGTTGCTATAGGCGCGTTTTGTCCTGATAGCAAAACACAAACATCACCAGCTGTACCTATGTAAAGTCCAGCTGAATTTTTAGCTTGTATAGCTGTTAAGTTATCTAAATCTAATGTGTTGCTAGTAAAATCAATAGCTGCACTACCTTTAGTGCTACCATCTTTTAAAACAACAGCGGCGGTAATAGTTTCAACACCAGTATTGTTTCTAGTTACATAGCCGTTTACTAGTTCGTTTGTAATATCGCCGTATGCCATTTTTATCTATTTTTATCTTTATTAATTAGTTTTATCGCTCTACTCATAACTTTATCTGTATATGTATCGCGAAGCATTATTTTATTTCTTTTTTTACTTTCAGGTAAATCTTCGTCACCTAATAATATTCTATATATTCTACTTATGAGTTGACTACATTTATAAGAAGTTTTGTATATGTTGTATTTTTGTGTAGTTTTATTTCTACTTCTCCATATAACTATCCAACCTTCTCTTACTAATCTTTCCCAGCGGTGTTTATCCCAACTGTAAGCATAAGTACCATCTATATAATCTTGCCTTGTAAACAAACCTATACAGTCAAAGTATATAAGCAATTCTAAGTCAGCATCTTTTAAATTGTAGTTTTTGCAAGCCCAACGTCTTACAATACGATAGTGTTTAAATATGCCTAACTCTCTTAAATCGTTAGACTCTAATTTTCTCATAACACTATAACTACGTCTTGCTGCTTTATGACAAGATAAATATCATCATCAAGTTCAATGTTAAAACCAGCATGCTTATCATAAAATATATTATCACTTGTTTTAACACCTTTAACAAGATCACCTACAGATTTAACTAAACCTTTTCTGTATCGTATATCTTCTTTTAACTTATCAGTTAATAAAAGCCCACCTTTTGTTTTACTAGGCTTTTCTTTAATTTCTTTTATTACTAAATAAATACCTATAGCTTTCATACTTCTCTTTCATTACTAATTACACAATCAGTTGAAAGTATTGTAGTAGCTACAGATACTGCATTTTTTAAAGCAGTTTTAGTTACTAAAACAGGATCTATAATACCTGCTTTAATCATATTAACTTCTTCACCTGTTTTTACGTCTATACCTCTATTTTTTGTTTTAGGGCAAGACTCAGGCATACCAGCGTTTTCAAGTATTTTAAGGTAAGGTTCACATATTGCTTTTTTGAAAAGCTCTGCACCTTGCCTTTTGTTATTAATAGTTTTTGTAGCATTTAATAAAGCTACTCCACCGCCAGGCACTATACCTTCTTTTACAGCCGCTTTTGTTGCATGTATTGCATCTTCAACGCGATCTTTTTTCTCTTTTAATTCTACATCAGAGTTAGCACCCACGGTTATAACCGCTACGTTGCCTGAAAGTATACCTAATCTTTCTTGTAGCTTATCGGTCTTTAAACTCGGGGTGTCGCTATTTAGTTGATCTTCAATAACGTTGATTCTATCTATAGTAGCTTGAGGTATTTCTTTTACTTTAATAACTGTTGATTTGCTATCAACAATAACTCTTTCGCATTGACCTAACATATCAGGTGTTATAAGATCAATATCATCTCCAAACTCTTCGTTTATATGAGTTGCACCAGTTACTGAAGCTATATCATCTAAAAAATCTTTTTTCCAAAGATTAAAACCAGGTGGAGATACTACACAAGCTTTTATATTTCCTTTTAGCTTGTTCATAATAACAGCCGACATAGGTTGTTTTTCAAGCTCAGCTACTATAAGTATAGGTTTATTATTTGTAACAGCATATTCAAGTACTGTTTGTATTTTTCTAATAGTAGTTATAGGTGAACTAACTAATAATACTAGAGGATTTTCTAGTGTGCATGTTTGTTTTGAAACATCAGTTACAAAGTTAGGGTGTGCAAAGCCTTGGTTTATTTGCGAGCCTTTTACAACATCAACGCTTGTAACTTCAGAACCATCAGGATCCATAAGTACAACTCCGTTTTTACCAACTTTTTTAAAAACTTCACCAATTATACCACCTAACTCTTTATCGTTGTTTGAAGATATAGAAGCAACTTGATCAAGCATATCACCTTCAACAGGTATAGCTATTTTATCTAAATAGTTAATAGTTTGTTTATATGCTTTATCTATATCTGTTTTTAAATCTCTTATAGAGTTGTTTTCAATATAACTATTAGCGTGCTTTAATATAGAGTGAGCTAAGAGTGTAGCTGTAGTTGTGCCATCACCTGCTTCACTAACTGTTTTTCTTGCAGCTTCTTTTATTAGTGTAGCACCTATGTTTTCAACCGGATCTGCCAGGTTTACCGAGTTTGCAACAGTTACACCATCTTTTGTTATCATAGGTCTTCCCATGAAGTCTTCTAAGATAACACACTTACCGCTAGCTCCAAGTGTAGAGCTAACGGCTTGTGTTAATTTATCAATACCAGTAAAGATTTTATTTTTAGCATCAGAGCCAAAATTTAAACTCTTCACTATATCTTGTGAGTTTTGCATTTGATTTAATTTAATTTAATTGTATAATGTTATTCAAAGGTTTTTATTACCTTAGGACCTTTTACAAATTCAAGTTTTTTAGCGTAGTGCTCAATACTACCATCTATAGCAGCTTCAGCTCCGTCAAGTGTTTCTCTACGAGTTACATCTTGCCACGCTTTATCTTGATCTTTATATTCAGTTTGATAATATCCATTTGGCAATTGTACTATTCGCCAATTTGTTTTATCAGCGATATGCTTCCAAAAGTTTATTTGGTCTTCGGATATTTGCGGTTGACTACTCCACGTGTGAGTCTTATAATATAGTGTCATTGGTTTTGGTTTTAATTATTACTATTTGGTTTGCCCTATACCGGGCCGGTTTTTAATTTATTTACCTTTTAAAGCTTTCATTTTTTCATAGACAGTTTGGCCACTTCCAACGCCAAGATTTTTTCTACCTCGACTTCCGTAATACTGAGAGTTCAAAAAACCTCCACTTTGATATTGATTAAGAGGATCTATAAGCCTTTGAAAATCGCCAGATGCTTCTCCTATTCTATACGGAGCGCGGCTTACTTGGCTGCTTATTTCTTCAAAAGCTTCTACTGGATTTGTTCTAGACAATTTGCGTAATCGCGCGATATTTTCTTTAGCTGATTCAACTCCTTCCCCTCCAACTATTAATCCAGCAGCGCTTGGATAGTCTGTAGCAGTAGCACCAAGATTCATTGAAACATCTCCACTAGCAATGCCTTCAGCTATATTTAAAGCTTCATTAGATCTTCTTTGTCTGTCAAAAAATGTTTTAGAAGCAGCTTCTCCATAATCTGGAGCATCTGCTACAAACCCTTCTGGTATTGGAGTTCCAAACTCATCTACAGCAGCGTGGCCTTCTCCACCTGGGCCTCTGTGCGACATTGGTTTATACATCATAGTATTACTTTGATTGTAATCCATCATTTTAGCGTTATCAAAGTCTTTTTTCTTAAAATTTAAAGGACTGTTTTCTGTACCGCCGTTACCTAAATTTTTATATCTTTTTCCTGGCATAATTTCTATTTTTTGTGTATTTTCTGTAATTTAAAGCTTGCGTACACACTAGCTCCTTTATGTGGTTTAAATCCTCCTTGTGGATTTTTCATTAACTTATAGCTACTACCAGACTTCATCCAGTGAAAACCAGCTGGTGCTTTTACTCTTTTATTCGCCATGATCCATCATTGGTTTGTTATACATCATTGATTTATGATAATCCATAGGTTTACTTTGATTATAGTCCATAGCTTTAGCATTGTCAAAGTCTTGTTTTTTAAAGTTCATAGGACTATCTTCTTTTCCACCAAAAGCTTTTGGTCTTTTTATAACACCTCTACCCATAAGTATATCTTTTTGAGTTACTTTACCGTCACCAGAAAGATCTGGAAATGACATAGGTTTTTTTAAAGAAGATTTACCTTTGTATTTATCATATATTTTCGAAGGTGGTAGTTCTCTTGTTCCTGGCATAATTTCTATTTTTTACGTTTTTTTGTTTTATGATACCTCATTGCTTTTTCTACAGAGGCTTCCCAGGGGAGTTTCCTGCTTCTTGTATCAATTTTTTCGTTTGGTATAATTTTTGTTGGCCCGTTTTTGTTTGGTTTATAATAATAATTATTTGAATCAAACTTTAAAACACCGTCTTTTATTTGTTGCAAATGCATACGCTCGTGTTTAACAGCTTCTGCTTTTTGCTTTTTGTTTAGGTTTTTGTTAATCTCAATCACACCGTTCATATCGATCATACCCCAAACTCCTTTAGGTAATTCTTTTTCGAAAACCATACTTTTACGCTCAGAGTGCTTAGCGTTAAAGCCAAGTAACTCTGGTATAGTTTTCATTTTAAAAGCCATTACTTTTTCTTTGTGTGATAAGCTTTAGGTTTTTTACCGTGTGCCATCTTTGGTTTTTTACCATGAGCCATTTTAGGCTTTTTTCCGTGAGCCATTTTAGGCTTTTTACCATGAGCCATTTTTGGTTTTTTATGACCCATTTTAGGTTTTTTGTGCATTCCAGGCATAATTAGTATTTTTAAAGTTAATGATTATTATGATGTTGCAAATGGTGTAGCTGGAGAACCTGTTACATGCATAGTTCCTTCAGCGTACCATTTATCAGCTCCAAAATTAGTAATAGTGTATTTACTACCGATAATACCAGTTGTAGTACCATTGCTACTAATAGCAGAGAAACTGTCACCTGCTTGAGCTGCAAACGATGCGTTAGCATCAGATGTATCTGTATCTACGGTTAATACTTGACCGTATAGCTTTTCATTAGTTGTATCAGTTAAAACAACTTTATGTGCGTTTGATGTAGCTGTTACGCCTATTATAAACGTGTAGTAAACACCTGTTAAATCACCACCACCTGAATCAGGTAGAGTAATAATAGCGCCGTCAGCGTCGTTAAATACAAACGTTTCACCTGAATCATTAGCGCCTAATGAAGTATTACTTGTTATGTTTGTTACAGGCGTGCGAAGACCAAACACTCTAGCACCTACAGTTGAACTATTACCAATAACTGTTTTATTAGCACCTTCACCTGTTGCTCCTTGACCTATTACTATTTCGTTGTCTGTAGTAGCACTTGATGGATCTGCACTTTCACCTATAATAATACTGTTACTACCGGTTGTTATAACGTTTCCAGCATCGTGACCTATTAAAACACTATGGTTACCTGATGTCAGTGAACCGCCAGAGCCCGCTCCGATAGAAGTATTTTCATCACCACCGTTTAAAGCTGCTAAAGCTTGATAACCTAAACCTGTGTTACCACTATCTGACGTTAAGCCAGAATTACTTTGCCCTGCTTGCGTACCAAAAAATGAGTTTTGCCCACCTGTTTGTACGTTTTTACCAGCGTTTAAACCAAAGCCGCAGTTACCACTACCACTTGTTAAGTTTGTAAACGAAGAAGCACCAAAGAAATCACCACCTGTTGTAGCTAAAGCCGCAGCGTTCATACCTACGGCAGTCATACCGTTATAACCTGTAAAATCAGAGCTAGCAGCACCTGCACCTACAATAGTATTTAAGCTACTTGTTGTTATAGCATCACCGGCGTTTTGCCCGATTATTACGTTTTGTGTACCTGTTGTAACTGCAAGACCAGACTGATATCCAAGCGCAGTGTTATTTGTTGATACTTCAGAAGCTGGATCTAATGCTGTAAGTGACTCGTAACCGATAGCTACGTTTCTTGATCCGTCTACGTTATCTTTTAAAGCTCTATAGCCAACAGCAGTGTTTTCATCACCAACTGTAGTTGAGGTTCCTGACTGATAACCTACAAGAACATTATAATTACCTGTGGTTACAGCTTGACCAGATCCAGATCCTACAGCCGTGTTAAGACCTGTGTTTGTTGTAACTGCTTGTAAAGAGTTATCACCTACAGCAACGTTACTACCACTAGTTGTTGCGTTTGTTAAAGCTCCTTGACCGATAGCAACGTTATTATCACCTGTTGTTATAGCATCTAAAGCTGTTACACCAACTGAAACGTTGTTTGAAGCTGTACTTGTTGTGCTAGAAGGATCTTGACCTACGAATACAGAGTTGTTTTCTATAAGACCTGTTATTGAAGATATTGTTATCCAGTTTGTAATACTACCTGTAGAGCTTAATACTTGTCCAGATGTACCGACATCGCCGCTACCGTCTGTTAGTGCGCCTGTAGCTTCTAGGGTTGTAAATTTACCAGTTGAATGACTGTTAGCACCAATTGGTGTGCCGTCAATAGCACCTGAATCAATATCTACAGCATCTAAGTAAGCTGTGCCGTCAATATATAAGTCTTGAAACTCACGAGTTGAGCTACCAAGGTCAAAAGTGCCGTCTGTTGGTAGTAAATCAGAGAGTATATTTGTTCCACTTGTTAATTGAAGTGTTGTAAACTTACCTGTAGATTCAGAGTTTGCACCTATAGCAGTACCATCAATAGCACCAGCATCGATGTCAACAGTATCTAAGTACGCAACACCATCAATATAAATATCTTTCCATTGTGCGGCATTGCTACCGATGTCTAAGCTATCATCTGCATTTGGTAAGATGCTACCTGTAAAAGTAGTACCAACAGAAGTAACACCTGACAAAAATGTTTGAAGATCGCTTAGTAAAAAGCGTTTTACTGTCCCGTTTGATTCTTGCCCTAGTAGCGACTCTGTGCCGTCTATAGTTCCATCAACCGGTATTGCTGATAATAATGCCATTATTTTTCTTTTATTACGTTTATTTTGTTATTTTAATGCTTACAGCCGCAGCTTTTGCTTTTAGTACCTTTTCCGTGACCACCTCTGTTTGCTTTTACACTGACAAACTTACGTTTAGTGTGGTCATAATCTTTTCCTTTTATATTATCACCTGTCTTTGTGGCTTTTCTACGCTTTCTTTGGTTCTCTGCACGCATTTTTTTACGCCTCTCTGTGTTGGCCATAGCCAAATCACGTCTTTTTTTAGCTAATTTAGCTCTAATTGATAGTTTTTGAGGCATACTTTTTAAATTCTTTTGTATAAAACTCTTATTACATGGCTAAATAATAATTTAAGGTGTTTATTTTAAATAATTTTATACAGTAGTGACAATAGGCTGTTACTATATATACTTATAAGGCTAGTGTCACAAAAAAAGTTGTTAGATATTTTGGAGTAGAGTACTACGCCTAACTATTTGTATATCAGCACGTTACGCAAACGCATATGTTTTAGCCGGGGGCCCCCTACTTTGCATGTTTTGCCACATATTTTTTACGTTTTATTTATATATTTTTTACTACAGACAAACTACTAGCTGACCTGGATAATATATATGTACTAAATAAATAATATACTATGCACTATCTAACTATGTTTACAACCGATGAATTAATTACTATGATAAACACAATCAATTCACACAATGAAGTGTAGCGGAATACTTACTCGTATTTTTTATATACTAAATAAACAATACACATTTTACAAACAAAATCAAAACTAATTTGGATAATAATATCAAATACTAATACTTAAATATAATAACTATGCAAAATTCAATTACTTCTAAAAGATTTGTCATTCGCAAATCACTAATCGGTCAAAACTCTATCATTGAAGTCACTTTCAAAAATGGCAAAACATTCAAATACAATCACGATAAAGCTTTTGATCTTATGAAAGATAATTTAACTAAACTAAACTGTTGGGCTAAATATAAATCTTACACTTCATCTACTTCAATTCCAAAAGTATTACAAAATACTGAAGTAGTATAATAAACAAAGTGGCGCGTTCCGACTAGTCATCACTACTATAAACAATGTTGAACTAGCAAAGTCACAATGGTTAATGTGAGTTCGATTCTCACTGTGACTACTATTACAAACAAAATACAATCACTAATGGATAATAATATAAAATAATTATGCGTAAATTCAATCACTACACAATTCTAAAAATAGTCGCTTATGGCT
>Ga0181406_1000117_pt1 | contig 28442 bp, 47 predicted proteins | sample 29SPOviralmetaG_FD_130135 | JGI IMG/M metagenome (GOLD analysis project Ga0181406, IMG submission 130135) | Marine viral communities from the oligotrophic San Pedro Time Series (SPOT) site, San Pedro Channel, CA, USA - 29 SPOT_SRF_2011-12-20 | ecosystem: Environmental > Aquatic > Marine > Strait... | reverse complement strand
TGATTCTGTCTCGACAGAGATTCAAATCCTAGCAACTACCACAGCTAATTCAGGTTTTATAAACTACAGATTGCGTGCTAATGACACCATATTTGAAAATGGTGGTAGCGAGCGCCTCAGAATCGACAGCTCGGGAAATACAACTCTTGGATACGCTGGAGCTAGTTTATACTTTAAAAATGGTTTTAATAATAGTACGTCAAGAATACAAAATGGTGGTGGTTCAAATAGTTCTAACTTCAAATTTTTAGTCAACAATTCCGGCTCCGAATCGGAAGCGATGAGAATCGACGCAAGTGGGAACGTCGGGATTGGAACGGTGTCGGCTGATCGAACTCTTCACGTCCGCAAAGATGGTGCTGCAGCCGTCAAGTTTGGAGGTGAAAACGGTGGAGATTACGCTATTGAAATTGGTCAACTTGGTTCCAGCAGCAGCCCTGGTTTCAACGCAACTGGTGGTAGTTCGATGCTGTTCAATATGGGCGGCACTGAGGCGGCACGAATCGACAGCTCGGGCAACTTGGGTCTGGGCACCTCGTCGCCAAGGCGTCAATTTCACGTTCATAATTCAGCATCGGCAACCGTAGGCTTAATGCTTACGAACGGCAACACAGGTGCATCTAACGATAGCCAAGGATTTCAATTAAAAGTTGCTAGCGATAGTCATGCTCAAATATCTCAAATGGAGAACAGTCATATTGGGATCTTTACAAATGCATCGGAGCGGATGCGAATTGACTCAAATGGTCATTTCCGTCCTGCAACCAACAACACTTACGACTTAGGTACTTCTTCATACCGCTGGCGCAATGTTTATACCAATGACCTTAACCTCAGCAATGAAGGCAGCGCTAACGATGTCGATGGGACGTGGGGCAACTTTACTATCCAAGAAGGTGAGAATGACCTATTCCTTATTAACCGTCGTAGTGGTAAAAAATACAAGTTCAACCTTACGGAGGTAAACTAATATGGCTTATTATGGCAGCGGGACTGGCCTCTCAAACCTTGTTGGCAGCACCACTTCATCAGCTACCTCAACAACGTCCAACAGGCAGTTGTCGAGCAGCTTTGTAACACACCTGTCTAGAACACTGACTGTTTCCTCAGGACACACTGCTCTCGTTATTTGTATTGGTCACTTTGCACAGGCGTATGAACAAGACGCTGGTGCTTATGAGGTGCGATGCGTGGTTTCTGGTTCGGCAAGCGTTACTGGCACCACTATTACTAATCACAAAGGTCACGCACATAACAACGGTGGATCTTGCCAGCCCTCTTGGGCGTTTACGTTAGGAGCCGGAAGTTATACTTTCAGCTTGCAAGCCAGAGAGTGGAATGGCTTTATTGAATTGAACCGTCATTTTGGGGCAGATACGTTTATGGTTCACGGTTATCAAGTGAGGGACTGATGGAGTACAACTACGCGCTTCAGTACAACCGGGACGACGAACTTTCTATCGTCGAACTTGCCCGATATTTATACAAAGAGAAGGGCTGGGTCGTTGAATACGCCAACAGCGAGGGTGAATTTGGCAATGGCGATCCCGCTACTGGTGAAGAACGTTTTACCTGGGAAGATAACCCAGAAGATGCAGTGACGCACGCTCAGCTTGTCGCACGACGGGCTGAGTTAGCGCCCATTATTGAAATGAACAGGTTGCGTTATGTACGTGACGAAAAACTTGCTGAAACAGATTGGTGGGCTGTAGGTGATCGCACTATTACTGATGAGGAGCGTGCCTACCGGCAAGCGCTTCGCGATCTACCTGCTAATACAACTGATCCTAAAAACCCTATTTGGCCTACTAAACCCTAATTACACTTATTTATTTATTAAACATGGCTACAACTAACACCTGGTCTATCTCACAACTTGAGCGTGAAACTGCAGACGGTTACGTTTTTACTGCTCACTACACTGTAGAAGCATCTGATGAAACCTATAAAGCAGGTGCATACGGATCTATTGGTTTCGAGAAACCTGACACATTGGTACCTTTTGCTGACCTCACCGAAGAAGTTGTGGTTGGCTGGGTTAAATCACAGCTAACTGCTGAAAAAGTAACTGAAGTTGAAGCTGCATTGCAGGCACAACTCGACGAACAAAAAACACCAACCAAAGCCAGCGGCACACCCTGGAGCTAATCATGATTACACTTATCCGTCCAATTCTCTTTTCTTTTCTTCAATCCCAAAAGGTCAAGCTACTCATCGTAGATATGCTGACCAAGTTGGCTGAATCTACTGATAACGATGTAGATGATAAGGCTGTGGAATTTATCCGCAACGGTCTATTTCCTGCTAAGCCTCTGGACTAATGGACTTAGGTGAGCCACCTGTACTTCCGTATATACGGCTCCCTGAGGCATTGTCATTACCACGTCCAGTACTAGACATACCACGAGCGGAATTACCTTATTACAAGCCGCTTGTGGTGCCTCCTAGCGACCTCAGACCACCTCCGGGAGTCAAAGGAACTACACAGTCCGACAAAGAGAAACCAAAACCCAAACCACCTCCGGTAAAACTACCGGACATACCTATACCTAAAGACACACGAGAAATAGACATTCCATTTACGGATGTCACGATGCCTCTCCCGTCTAACGAAATACTTGTCACGGCTGGTACTACAGCCACCGTGTCTGTTGCAGCCACCCTTACAGCAACAGCAGTCTTTAAATGGACTGTAACTGCAATGAAACCAATACTTAAACAGGCATGGACAAAGATCACAAAAAGGGTGAGTTCATCAAGTTTATCGTCCTCGTCTGGTCCGCCGGACTCTTAACTGCAAGTTATGCAGGATGGATGGAAAAGATGGATCCCACTTATGTCGCATCAATTTTGAGCGGCACCCTCGCAACCTTTTCTATTACACGAGAAAAAAAGGAATGAAGAAGCTATTAATGTTATTGCTATTAGCTGCTCCAGTTTCTGCTCAGTCTGTTACCCCACAGTTTACTCAGGGGTCAATGCAATCGACTACCACCACCACGGTTGACATTGAACGAACAATCGAACAAGAAATCATGGGTGGTGATTATTCATCATGGAGTGGTTCAAACGTTACGCCAAGCGCAGACATAGCTGGAAGCAGCACAACATTCACCGTAACTACTGCTGGAGACCCTTGGACTCTAGAACTGACAACACGATCAGCAGGCGTAGTGGAAACAATCGACATCACAGAAAGCATCGACCAAACTTCTACTACTACATCGCTTTCTATCTTCTCGCAGTAACACCTGCATTTGCAGAACCTGAAGTACAAAATACATCTAACCCAGTTGCAGCCGCAACGGGAAATGTTACTAACCAGGCTGTACAGTTCCAAAATAATGGTGCACCATCACGGCAAATCTTTGGAGCCAACAGTTCTTGTAATGGATCTACGATGACGTTTAGCCCGTTCTATATGGGCAACGATACTATTCCTAGAGAGTCTGATGGTTATGTTCGGTCTAACAACTACGGCGCACAGATTAACTTTATGATTCCACTTGATGGTGGAATGATTGAACAGTGCAAAGAAATTGCTAGACGACATGAACAAAAGATGCGTCTTAACTACGAGATGGTTCGTGCACTGAAATGTACAGAGATTATGAAAGCCGGTTTTACTTTTAGACCCGGTAGCCGTGTAGAGGTGTTATGTCATGACATCATACCAATCGTATCCCTAAATGATAGAAGCGATAGTAAGCCTCTCGATAGCAGTAGTAGCAGCGGGAGCAACACTGAACAACAGACTACACCAACGAATTAATAACGTACATGACCGCATTAGCGGTCTTGATCGTCGTATTGACGGCGTAGAACTGACTGTTGCTCAGGACTACGTTTCTAAAACAGAACTCAGGTCAATGATCGACCGTATGGAGGATCACATGATACGTATCGAAGGAAAACTAGACCAAATAGTCCTTAGAAATGGCTAAGAAAAAAGCAACAGAAGACCAGTTTAACGAGCTGCATAATTTAGTTACTAAAGAGTTTCTTGCCCGAATTAAATCTGGTGAAGCAACTACTCAAGACTTAAAAGCAGCGTGTGACTGGCTGAAGACAAATGACATTAGTGGTGTGGCCTACGACGGTAACCCACTCTCGAAGCTCGCTCAGGTGATGCCTGAGATAGATCCTGAAATGGTACAGAAACGACTTTATGGCTCATCAGTCCGGTAGCTCTACAGCTCACTACGCCGGTAACCGTAAATCTTTAAACATTAAACGGGCTTACCAGCGCAAATACAACAAGAAAAAGAAAGAGGTTAATCGCAGAGTTGAACTCAAGCGTATTAATCGACAGAAGGGTACCTACGGCAACGGGGACGGCAAGGATGTATCTCACAAAAAAGACGGAACTGTCTTTATGGAGAAAGCTTCTAAAAACCGTGCACGTAACCGCAGCCGCAAATGACCCCCTTACTTCCAACTCCTGATCACTATCTTTACAACCTAATAACCATGACATCCTCTGAAGCCAAGCGCCTTTGGAGGCGCAGTATTAAAGAACACTTTGGCTGCACATGCGTTTATTGCGGAGAAACTTATGAACTACATGAACTTACTTTGGACCATGTACATCCTCGTTCTCTTGGGGGCGAAGATGTCAATACGAATGTCGTACCAGCATGTACCAGATGTAATCAGGATAAAGGAAGCCTCCATTGGCGCTCTTGGATGAGAGACCAATTTGGAAAGAACCTACTTCGAGAATCACTTATTTCGTCACACATTAATTAATTATGGCTACTCCTAAAAAGAAAAAGACTGGTGAAGGTCTTTACAAAAAGCGCTTTGCAACTCTGAAGGAACATCGTGCTGCTGTGGCTGCACGTAAGACCCTCAAAGATGGTAAGAACATTGGTCCCGTGGCTCACGGTTCTTCTTACGCGAAAGCTGTAACTGCGTCTAAAAAGAAAGCTGATCCCACACCTAAAGCAGCTACTCCTAAAACCACACCAAAGAAATCAACACCTAAGGCTGACCCACAACGCAATACCGGTTCCGGTCGTGATGGATCCTTCGGTCTAGGTACTTCTGGTAAAGGTCGGCCAAGTGATCCAGCGCGTCCTAACCAAACAAAGAACGGTGCTTCTTTGGGTAGCAAGTTAAGTCCCGCAGAAAAGAAGCGCAGAGCAGAAGCGGCTGCAAGTGTTGGCAAAAACCATCGTACAGGTACAAGTCGTGGAGGATCTCGTGCCTCTAATAACAACAGAGGTCAACTAAAAGCCAATACCAGCGGACCCAAAGTTGGCAGTACCAGGCGCATCAGAAAAGGCAGAACCTATGTCACTCAAATGTGGGACGGTAAGAAATACGTTACCGGAAGACTAGGTACTAAAGGAGCTAAGGGTTAACAACCTGTGCCTAACGGCAAGTAAATAATACCGCGCTCCGAAAGGGGCGCTTTTTTAATGGCTAATAAACCGCGTCTTTATCAAGACGTCTACAATTTACTGTTACAAAATCCTGAACTATCGCCTTCCGAAGCTGGACGCCAACTTGGATATAAACAAGAGCTGCACTGGAAAAGCAAAACGGAGTTTCGTGTTGGACCTAAACATAGACATTCGGATGGTGCACGTTCCGCAGCAGAGCATCTCCAACGTATTGGTCCATCAAATATTCCTAGTTCTGTTCCCGGGTTTGATAGGCATCACAAACGTATGATTATGCTTTACCGGCCTTTGTATGAAGGTCTAAGTGATGCAGATTCGTACAAGCTGTCTCTACACGCTGTTCAACAGGGTATGCCTTTAGGAAATGTAGATGACAATTATCAGTATCTTAGTAAGCCTGATCATAATGAATTACACAGGTATATGGAAAAACAGGGTATGCGGCCATCCGATATGCCTGATTTTTCTAAAGCTTCTTTAGACAATCGCATCAAGTCTTTTGACGTGTTGTATAGAGATTTCATACAACCTGACATTGACAATAAAACAGCATCTTTAATTGAAGCAAAATCGTCTGTTAAAGCAGGTAAAGCGAGATTAGATTACTATTCTCCTGGTATTAAAACCCCACTTTCATCTAATGATCTAATTAGACGCCGTGTTGCAGGTTTAGCTTTAGCTGGTTTGGCAGCACCTTCTGTTTTAGGTACGGCTGCTTCTGCTGTTGAAACTGCTGACCGTACTAATTTGGCTGTTCAAACTGGTAATCCACTTGATTATGTGCAGGCCGGTGTTTCCGGTTTATCACTTGCTGCTGATTATGTCCCTGTTGTTGGTGAGTTTATTTCTACACCTGCTGACCTTGCTAATAGCATGATTGACCAACACCGTAATGGTGGATCCACGTTAAATGGATCAGGTAATCGTTCCACACGCAACGGCAAAAACAATGGTCAAGTCAAAGTCGGAACTAATAACGGTAATGGCGGTCGAAGTGGTGCTAAACGCCGTGCAATCTTAGCTGCAAAAGGTCGTGTGTCTGTTGATCACTACGCCTCATAAGCCCCTAGAAGCCCGTTGAAATACCACCCCTATACATATACATATGACAGACGTTTTAACGGCCTTACAGGCTGATTTTAAGCTGTTTCTGCAAGCTTTGTGGGGACAGCTAGACCTACCAGAACCAACAAAAGCTCAATATGCAATCGCAGAATATCTTCAGTCTGGACCTAAGCGTCTTCAAATTCAAGCTTTCCGTGGAGTGGGAAAAAGCTGGATTACTGGAGCCTTTGTTCTGTGGACGCTTTTCAATAACCCTGAAAAAAAGATCATGATTATCTCGGCCTCTAAAGAGAGAGCCGACAACATGTCTATCTTCCTACAAAAGCTAATTATCGAAACACCTTGGCTTTGTCACTTACAACCTAAGTCCGACGATGCACGTTGGTCACGTATCAGTTTTGATGTCAACTGCTCACCAAGCCAAGCACCCTCTGTTAAATCAGTCGGTATCACCGGACAGTTAACGGGTAGTCGTGCGGATCTAATGATCCTTGACGACATTGAAGTACCTGGTAACTCAATGACAGAAATGATGCGCGAGAAACTGCTTCAACTCTGCACAGAGGCTGAATCAATCCTTACTCCAAAGGATGACTCCCGCATCATGTACTTAGGTACACCACAGACCACATTTACTATCTACAAAAAGTTAGCTGAGCGTAACTACAGACCACTCGTGTGGCCTGCACGTGTGCCACGCAAGATGACTAACTACGAAGGCGTTATAGCTCCTGAACTCCAAACTGATATTGATCGTGGAGCTAAACCCTGGGACGTTACAGACCCTGACCGATTCCAAGATGATGACTTACTTGAACGTGAAGCGTCAATGGGACGCTCTAACTTCATGCTTCAGTTCATGCTCGATACGAGCCTTAGTGACGCAGAGAAGTTCCCACTTAAAAACGCTGACCTTATCGTCACTAGCGTTAATCCCACTTCTGCTCCAGACAACATCATCTGGTGCTCAGACCCAAAGAACTGTCTCAAGGAACTCCCCACAATCGGATTACCTGGAGATTATTTCTACTCTCCAATGCAACTCCAGGGGGAATGGGGAGATTACGCTGAAACAATCTGCTCGGTGGACCCGTCGGGCCGTGGCTCGGATGAGACAGTTGCAGCTTTTATCTCCCAACGAAACGGTGTCATGTACTTGCACGAAATGCGTGCTTACCACGACGGATACTCAGACAAAACGTTACTGGACATTCTAAAAGGCTGTCGTAAGTACGACGTAAAGACACTCCTTATTGAATCTAACTTTGGTGACGGTATCGTCGGTGAACTGTTTAAAAAACATCTTCAACAGACCAAACAATCAATACACGTTGAAGAAACACGTGCCAACGTACGTAAAGAAGACCGCATCATCGACACACTTGAACCTGTACTTAATCAACACCGGCTTGTTGTAGACAAAAAGGTTATTGAGTGGGATTACACCTCTAACCCTGATGCACCTCCTGAACGACGACTCCAATACATGCTCTTCTACCAACTCAGTCGTATGTGTCGTGAGAAGGGTGCAGTACGACATGATGACCGTATTGATGCCTTAGCTCAAGGTGTTAAATACTTCACTGACTCCTTATCTATCTCAGCACAGCAACAGATCATTGATCGTAAACGTGATGAATGGATAGACCTCATATCCAACTGGCAAGACGACCAAGATTGCTTCGCTGACCACCTCGTATTCAACATGAATATGGACCAAAGACGCGAGTCAAGAGGAGACACCAAGAACGGTGTCCACACCTGGGTTTAGCGGTAACCCCACCCGTATACAGGAGGAAGGGTGGACCTCCTGTGATTCGGGGATCTTCGGATCCCTTTATCTAATGAAACTAGACAACATATTGTACCGACTTACATACACACGTATATGAGATCGGGCAATCTTGTGACTCCTTTACTACTGTATGTCCCATCACGTTAAGTACGTCCATTCAACTCCTGATGGTGATGACCTCGTTGCTTACATGGCACGTGTGTCAAATCCATTGAATCAAAACAACACTGAGACCAGTGCTAAGTTGATTAAATATCTCATCAAACATAAACACTGGTCACCCTTTGAAATGGTGAACATGTGTGTTGAGATTGATACTACTCGCAGTATTGCTGCTCAAATCCTTCGTCATCGTAGCTTTAGCTTCCAAGAGTTCTCTCAACGGTATGCAAAGGCTCTCGCTAAACCAGGTCCTCTTGCTGTTCGTAGGCAAGATCTTAAGAACCGTCAGAACAGTGTGGATGATATTGATCCTTACACTCAACAAGACTTCCAGATTAAAGCTGATCAGGTTTACGGCCTAGCGTTTGCTTTGTATGAAGACATGCTTACTGCTGGTGTAGCTAAAGAATGTGCACGTGAAGTACTTCCACTCAGTACACCTACACGTCTGTACATGAACGGAACACTTCGTTCGTGGATTCATTACACAGATCTTCGCTGTGGTGACGGTACACAACTTGAACATAAGTTCATTGCTGATCAATGTCGTGACCTGTTATGTCAATACTTCCCTTTGGTTTCAAAAGCTTTGTCGTCTATTTAACCGGGTTCTTACAGGTTTGTACCTCTAACTGGGGTAATTTTCAGGAATGTACTGCTGTACACAAGTATGTTCCGGGCTATATCCATAATGCAATCGAATTTGTGCGGTATAAGCCCTATGAACGTGAACAAATCTCTTTGGATAAGTAACTATGGTCGTTTGGTCGGTTGTTTACATGTTGGCTATTTTGTTGATTCTGGTCTGCATCGTCATATGGTGGGTCCTGAATTTTGACGAAATTGTCTGAAGGCTATATCTATACGGTAAGGCAGGCCGCTGACCCCCATGGCCCCCCCTGGTTTGCTACGCTAGATCATAGATCTAACTGCAATCACTGGGTTTTAGGGGAAAACGCGGGCTAGGCAGGCGCGGTAGTTGGTATTCCCGCGGGTTTTAATCTCACGCGATCTGTCGCGACCTCTTAGCTTCGCTAATCAATCGGCTGATGATTGATAAGCAAAGATGATCACCGTTGCTATGACTAGGCTTTGACCTGGTGCTGTGCCACTGCTGCAACCGACCACCACGTTCAGCCTGTAGTCTCAGATCTCCTCTCTTGTTTGAAGATTGAGTATCTCGACTCTCCCTTTAGGGGGAGGAGAGTCTCGATCCTTCAATCACAAGAGAGAGAGAGACACACAACCGATGCCTCATCAGTTGTATTTCTTCACAAAGCTTGCCAACCTGTGCCATCTGACATAGGTTGACCACATCGAACCTTGACAACCGAATACGACGTTGCGATGCCGAGGACCAGTCAACTGGCCCAGAGCGTAGTCCCGAGAGGTGCTTGACCAGTTGGCCGGCTCGGATAGATCATGAACCTGTGCCAAGCTGCACAGGAGGCGGAGCCTGACGCATTGTTTCATCAAGGCAACCTGCACGGTGCACCGACGCCCAGCCCGTTTGAGTCGGGCTGCTAGGTATTGCGTCAACAAGGACGCATTTATTGTTTACTTTCATTCATTCATTCATGACATTTAACGCCACCACGTGGATCACCATCAGTCGCACTAGCGATTGTGTTGAGCACATGGTCGTAGACCCTATCCGAGGTTGTGTGCAGGTTGCATACGCCAAAGGAAACATCTACCACTACACCCACGTGTCACGTCGTGCCATTCTTAATCTCTTGGCACAGCCAAACATGTCGCTAGGTTTCTGGGTTAATCACAACCTGCTGCCTTACAACTGCAAGACACGCATCTGGGGTGAATGCCTCAGCACTGGTGCACTCAAGATCGCCGAGATGCCTGTCGCTGTCTGAGTCATAGCTCGCAAACCAGGTGCAATGCCTGGTTACAGCCTGACACTTATGTGTCATCTAGTCCCATTACATGATCACATGACTACAACAACCATGGTTGCACCTATCACCGGCGCTGATTGGTATGACGCCCTATCACTCGTTGATCAGGACCGTTATGACAAGATCGAGGAGATGTGCCCAGAGTTCTCCAAGCTTGACGCTGCTAAGTGTCAAGAATTCCTGGACATTCTTGATGACTACGGCATCGAGGACGCAGACAAGTTTCAGGATGCATACTGCTATCAACTCAGCTATGCATACAACGAGCAACACTACGGTGAGTTCGTCGAGTACCTGGTCACAGAGCTTGACTGCAAGGAGTTACCTGAATTCCTTTGCATCGACTGGATGCAGAGCTGGTATTCAAACTATCGCCATGACTTCATTGACGTGGAGTTTGATGGTGAGGTGTACTTCTTCTGGGCTAACTTCTAACCTGTGCAGATAGGCACGAGAGGCTAAGCTCTCACCCTGGTGCAAGGCCAGGGCGTGCCATTGCCTACGCACTGAGCGAGGCTTTCATTATCATGATCCACACGGACACACGATATGTTCGGCCTATTGTCTACAAGATGACAACATCTTTGCCGGATAAGTATATCCAACTAGACACATGGGCAACACGTAATCACATCAAGGACGAACCTGGTGCATACCTGGGTCACACCTACCTCAAGCCTGTGTCTTATGTATCAGACAAGGCCGCAAACTATGAGGAGGTTGACTAATGAGTGAATTCTTTTTAGATGACAATGAGTCATTATCAATCAATTGGGTTTATGACGGTTTGAATGATGCACACGCTCATGACTTGATGCACATTGTGTACGATTCACTTGAGTTTATTAATGATGGTGATTACGAATGACTGAGTACACATTCAAGGACGTAGATTCATGCCATCGTTTGTTACGTATGGCTGGAGATACACAGCTTGCTGCACAATGCCGCCTACCTATTGGCTCGTGGCAATGTATCTTCAAGGACACAGATGGTGTGGTGTATAACGCCAACACTGACAACACATTCACTCGCATTAACTAATCATGGATTCATTCATGCAAGCACAAAACAATGTGCGATCTTTCACACGTGATGATCACAAGGTCACAGAAGATCATCGCGAGGAGATGCTTAGCTATGCACAATACGCCACTGCACGTGCATTAGCTGCTGCAATCTATGAGGCTGGTTTACTACCTGAAGATCTCATGATTGCAATGCAAGATCATCTCAAGGACATAGAAGCATGAGAGTCACACTCACCATTTTGTTTGTGTGCCTATGTGCATACGTCAGCACTGGCATCATCACATCATTCAAGGACGTGATTGACACACGCAACACACAACTCTGTTCTAAACATCCTGACTTCTGTTGACTGAAACTACCATCCTTCTTGCCGTCATTGGCATGGTCGGACTGTTTGCCACTGCAACCGTGTGGCAACGATCTAACCGCATCACTTCACGTTATTACTCAAAGAAATGAATTACACCCTCACTGATACACAACAAGCTGTTGTTGAAACACTTGCCAAGGCTGAGATGCGCTCGGTAAGTCAAATGATGGCGTTGTTAATTGCCGAAGGCATTAGTTGGACCTATGTCGATTATTGCCCTAGGTATGGTGAAATCAACGCATCTAAGTTAGAAGATCAAGTAATCAATGAACTCAAGGATTCACTGTGACATCCTTGAACAATGAATGGCTTGTCCGTAATGCCATTGCATGTTGGCTGCATCACTACCCAGACCACATGTGGACCGATAAATACAACCAACTACTTAAAAGTGATGTTCTCAGTTGCATGGACGCTAATGACAGACCACCGCCCAAACCAAGGCCAGCACGTAGACGTAAATCCAAGACCACTACGTGAGTACAACGTAACACTATCTAGCGGGGAGGTTATCTACATCCTCGCTCGAAGTTCAGAGCAGGCTGCATGGTCTGCACTGGAGCTGGCCGCAGATAGAACCCTGAAACTAGTAGATGTGAGGCAATCAGATGAGTGGTAAAGCACCATACTTTCCAAACAATTGGAAGAAGTTCAAGGCAGCACCTGCCGAACTATTCGACACACACAGCTTTGAAGAAATCATGGACTGGAAGATCGCAGCATGGGAGATCCCTGCTGATGTCTGCTGCATCATTCGCGCCACGAACCTGAAGACAAAGAAGGTCAAAGAGCATGTGTACAAGAGACAACATGCTGCTGAAGCCAAGGTCACGCAGTACATGGACAAACCAACGCATGAGTTTGTTGTTTGTACACACGATTCCATCCACTACGTACACCCTGAGAACATCGACAATGAGTGAAGCCACCTTCAACTTTCGCTTGCAAACACTGCTAGACGAGATCGAGATGCACAGCAATCGAGAGGAGTTGATTCAACTTCTAATTGAGCAAGTTAGGGACGATGTATCGACAACTACTTGTTCACAATAATCCATGCATGTAGCCAACTGAATATTTATAGGTATGTTTACTACGCCACGTGGCAATTCTAATGACTCTTTTTTCATTCACCAATTTCTACCTCGGCTGGGATAAGTACTCATTCTTCGATGTTTCTGTGCATCTAGGCAAGATTCGTTTAGAATGTGGAGGGCATACCCCAGCCAGGCCAACCCACTCTCAACATGAACCCCCTCAAAAGGGACATCACGAACGATGATCTCCTTCCTCTTCTAGAGGTCATTGAGGAGATCAGGGTCCGTGACCCCGAAATGACTGCTGCTGTTCTCAGCATCTTCCTGTACGTCGCCACACACGACGATTGTCACAAGCAAGCGATTGAGGAAGACCTAGAGATCAGCACGTCCAACTGCTCACGTGCAGCCGACTGGTTGCTCGACAAGAAGACCCTTCGTAAGCCTGGCCTGGGACTCATCACCAAGGAGGCAGATCCAAGCAACAAACGGAGGGTCATGTTCCGCTTGACCCAACAGGGCAAGCACCTTGCAAACCGCCTACAGACAACTCTCTATGGCTGACTATCAAACCTGGGGTCAGTGTCTCGACTACACGTTGAAGACACGCGACACCTGGGTACACGGAAATGGTCGCCCCACAGCGATCATCAACACAAGTCACTTCACCCGTCACTACGGATTAGGGCTACGTGTTTCCAAGATCGACCAAGCCTTCATGGACTTGTACGTGCATGAGCTGGAGAAGGAAGGCAAGAGTCCTGGCACCATCAACAGGTGCATCAGCTCTGTGTCAACCGTGCTCCACCACTGTGCACGCCGCAAGCTGATTGCCAAACCCGACGTGTTCGAGCGTAAGAAGGAAGCACCACCGCGTGAGTTCTTCTATTCAATCGATCAACTCGGTGAGATGGTCAAGGCCGCCAACACCATCTTTCGTATGCCTGAGCTGGGGGACATCATCCTCTTCGCCGTTCATACAGGGATGCGTCAAGGCGAGGTGCTACGGCTTGTGACAAGTGACATCGACTTCAACTTCAATGTCATCCACGTACACAAGACGAAGAACAACACCACAAGGACGGTACCCATCAACTCACAGATCAAGCCAATGCTTGAACGACGTGTAGCTGATGCGATTGATGATCATGTGTTCTGGGAATACCAAGACAAGGACACTCTCCTTCGTCAACTCAGGAAGGTGACGGCTTACATCGGGCTGGATGAGAACTATCTCTTCCATACCTTGCGTCACACCTTCTGCACCATCCTTGCGGGAAAGGGCACGCCCCTTCACCAGGTGGCTGAGATCATGGGGCACAACGACATCAAGACCACCCTGCGGTACGCCAAGGTTTCAGCCGAGGCAAAACAGACCGCAATCCATTCAATGCCGGTGATCTAGCTCGACTAGAAACTTGCCGTAGTACCCTTTTCGCATCCAGCGGCAGCCCAGAACCAAGGTTGCAAAACGCTGAGATCCCAATGCGGATGTGGCGGAATTGGTAGACGCGCTAGTTTCAGGTTCGAGCTTCTGATCTAACAGCATTGGCACAGGTCAGGTCTAAGTCCCTGGCCTTTACTTCACTCTCACCTGTGCACATACGCACAGAAACTAACCAGTAGATCTAGCGCGGTTAATTATTGGCAACTCCAGCAGAAATCAGTGCTCAAGTTGATCTTGAGCGGGAACAAATAAGGCAAGGACTTAACAAGATTCGGGACAACACCGCAAAGCTTGAAGACAAAGAGTATGCATCTGCTACTGCCTACGGCGTGGCTTCTATTGAGCAGCTTCTGCCTCTTGTGGTGGCATGTATTCATGACACTCGCCTAAGGCTTTGCAAGGGTCAGGCTGGTGTCGCTTTCAGGGACATCCAAAAGTATCTGAAGGACGTAGAGCCAGAGGTGGCCGCGGCCATTGCTTGCAAGGTCACGTTCGACAAGGTCTTTGCCGTCAAAAAGGCTTCGACACTTGTGCCTAACGTCACAGATGCCATTGGTCAGGCGGTTGAAAACGAGTGCATGATGCGCCACTACGAGCGACACGTGCCTGGCCTACTGCACACCTTGAAGGAGAACTACTTCCACAGAGCCAGTGGCACCCATCAGAAAGTCAAGGTCATCACGACGTTGATGAATCGGTATGACGTTCCGCACTGGGAATGCTGGGGACGTGCCAACAGAGTCAAGCTTGGTGGCTGGCTGCTGGATTGCATCTGCAAAGCCAGCGGTTGGTTCTTGGTTGACGTACGCCGTGAAGGCAGAAAGACACCGACCTACGTGATCCCTTCACCTGGATTCATGGAGGTCAAGGATCAGGTCATGGCACAGGCGGAGTTGTTCAGCCCGTTGGCCTGGCCGATGTTGATTCCACCGAACGATTGGGATACCGAAAGGCCAGGCGGTTACTTGCTTAACGAGGTCATGCGTGGATACGACATGGTCCGGCGCGGTAACCCCACCCGTATACAGGGAGAAACACCAATCAACTTTTTGAACAAGATTCAGAAGGTTGCATACACCCTTAACCCGTTCGTCGTTGGTGTCGCACAGACATTGATGGAACGACGTGTTGAGGTCGGTAAGTTTGTCCCTCAAGTAGAGGTGCCTCTTCCACCTAAACCAGCAGACATTGACGACAACAAAGACAGTGAAATGTCTTACCGTCGAGCTGCTGCTGAGGCATACAACTACAACGCACAAGCGTTTCAGAGGTCATGTCGTACAAGGATGACCATGAACGCAGTGGAAGTATTCCAGGATGTAGACAAGTTCTATATACCTTGGAGCTTCGATTACAGGGGTAGGGCTTACCCCATCCCTGCCTTTCTTACGCCACAAGATACAGACTTTGGTAAGTCATTACTGAAGTTTTACGAGGGGTCGTTCATGACACCCGAGGCAGAAGATTGGCTTGCCTTTCAAGTTGCCACTACCTATGGTCGTGGTCTTGACAAGGCACCCATACAAGAACGTCTTGAATGGACACGAGACAACCATGACCTGATCGAAAGCATTGCTCTTGATCCAGATGGTTATCTACACGAATGGGAGGTCGCTGATGAACCATGGACCTTTTTGGCAGCATGTGATGAATACTTTCATTGCGTTATCCAATGTGATCGCAATCACACTTTTTTGCCTGTTGCCGTTGACGCTACCTGCTCTGGATTGCAAATTCTCGCTGGGCTCGCTAGGGACGCATCTACAGCAGCGCTAGTGAATGTATTACCCAGTGAAGTACCACAGGATGCATACAAGGTAGTAGCTGAACAAGCTGCACCACATGTGCCTGAGTGCATACGTCCTTACATGGACAGGAAGGTTGTCAAAAGGGTAGTGATGACTGTCCCTTACAACGCTAAACCTTATTCAAATCGAGGCTACATACGTGAAGCTTTGAAAGAAAAGAAGGTCGAAGTAGAGAAGGACGATCTCACTGCAACCGTTAAAGCTGTACGTGATGCCATGAACGTGATCGTTCCTGGTCCCATGAAAGTTATGCAGTGGATTGAACAAGAGGTTGCTAATGCTATTGACCGTGGAGCCACATCTCTTGAGTGGATCACACCCTCAGGCTTCACCGTCAATCAAAAGCTAATGAAGCCAACTGTTCAGACCATTGAGCTGCAATTGATGGGTCGATGCAAGATCAAGGTTGCCACTGAAGGTGGCGACAAAGTTGATAGAAACCACCACAAGAATGCAACTGCACCGAATCTTATACATTCACTTGATGCATCTCTGTTACATCTATCAGCACTCAGATTTGACTCCCCAATCTCACTCATACACGACTCAGTTCTTTGTCGTGCAACTGATATGTCTGTCTTGTCAGACATCGTACGTGAGACATACATGCACCTATTTGCGGAGCATGACTACTTAAATACTTTTGCTTCATACATAGGAGCAGAAACTAAACCACCGATTATCGATACGTTGAAACCAGCGAAGGTAATTGACTCCACCTATTTCTTTTGTTAATGGCAAGAAACACCATCATTACTAAACAGCCTGTGATCCTTGAAGGTTTCCAGGCAGTACTGAAACCCGGCAAGTACGGGTACAACTTGAAGGCCGTAGTTGGCGCGGACATTGTTGAACAACTTGAAGCTGAACGACCTGACTGTTTGAAGTGGGCTGAATCAAAGCTTGCTAATCCAAAGCGTTCAACCCTTAAGCCTGAACCCTGGGAAGAGGTAGCCGACGGTCAATACACCGTGAAGTTCTCCTGGAATGAGGAGATGAAACCCGGAATTGTTGATACCGAAGGCACACCGATCGAAGATGTGAACACACCGCTGTACTCAGGATGCAAGGTCAAGCTGGCCTTCTTCCAAAAGCCTTACGTCTTGAAGGACAAGGTGACCTATGGCACAAGCCTCAAGCTGCAAGGTGTCCAGGTCGTAACCCTGTCTACTTCTGCTGGTATTGATACCGGTGATATGGATGACGTGGATGTGGCCGAGTTGTTCGGCACGACAAAAGGCTTCAAAACATCAGAGCCTGCTGTGACTCCATTGCCTGAGGGTGAAGTCGATTTCTGAGAGTACAGAGATTTCGATGAAATGTATGACCACTACATAAATGGCTTTTAGATCCGGTCTTGAAGAGAGGATCGCTGACCTTCTTGTAGAACTGGGTGTCAAGTATGAGTACGAAAGTACGAGAGTCCCTTATGTAATCCAACATAACTACACGCCTGACTTCATCCTTCCGAATGGAGTTTGGCTTGAAGCTAAGGGTTACTGGGACTCCAAAGATCGAAAGAAGATCAAGTCAGTCATCCAACAAAACCCTGACATTGATCTTCGGATGGTCTTTCAGGCACCGTTCAATACTATCTCTAAGAAATCGAAGACGACGTATGCACAATGGTGCGACAAGTTAGGCATCAAGTGGACGTCCTTCGCAACTATCCCTATTGATTGGCTCTTGTGAGCGACTCTGAATTTATCAGGCATATACCTTGCCCGCAGTGTGGATCATCTGATGCAAACAGTATCTACACAGACGGGCATGAGTATTGCCACAAATGCAATTACTACAAACCTGCGGATGATTCCGCTACAAACCACACTCACCATCGCGTGCAACATGTACAACTACAAGGATCAGCCGGAAGGTTGCACTCCAGAGGAATCTCAGAGAAAACCTGTGAACTCTTCAAGACTTATCGAGACGGAGAACTTCTACGCCACTATTATTTCGACAGCTCTGGAAAGGTTGTCGGAGCAAAAGTAAGAACACCGGACAAAGAGTTTCGTTGTGAAGGTGAAGTCAAGTCCCTGTTTGGGATGCAGAACTACCGTCACAAAACAAGTAAGAAGGAGCAGAAGCTAGTTATCGTAGAAGGCGAGATGGATGTAATGTCCGTCTGGGAAGCACAGCCAAATTGGTCGGTAGTTTCTATCCCGAACGGTGCGGCTGCTGCCAAAAAAGCCATTCAAAACAACTACGAATGGATCAATTACTACGACAAAGTTGTCCTGTTCTTTGATAACGATGAGGCAGGCCAGAAGGCTGCTAAAGATGCTGCTGGTGTATTACCACCTGGCAAAGTATTCATCGGCTTTCTAGAGGATTACAAAGATGCCTCAGAAGCATTACAGGCTGGAGACTCAGAAGCTGTAAGAGCTGTATGTAATTACGACCACCTTCAATATCAACCAGACGGGATTGTCGATGCAAAGACACTCCTTGACTTAATCACTACACCATCACCACCATCTGATCATGACTACCCCTTTCAAGGATTACAAGGAAAGTTACACGGGATCAGGTATGGGGAGCTTGTCACAATTACTGCGGGGTCTGGAATCGGAAAATCGTCCTTCTGTCGTGCAATCGCAACTGACCTTCTTGCTAAAGGAGAACGGGTTGGTTACTTGGCACTTGAAGAATCCATGCGTCATACATCTCTCGGACTTATGTCTAACGCCTGCGGTAGACCTCTGCACCTCGGTGAACAACAACGAAGCGAGTTAACCGAGATCTTTGATGAAACCATAGCTAAATGGAATCTACATCTCTTTGATGGGTTCGGTAGCTATGACCCTGACCATATCTACAACCGCATTGAATATATGGCGGCTGGATTAGATACGAAGGTCATCTTCCTTGATCACCTATCGATCCTACTTAGTGGTCTTGAAGGTGATGAACGTCGGATGATTGATACAACTATGACCAAGTTACGTTCATTGGTAGAACGTACTGGCATTGCATTATTTCTTGTATGTCACACAACTACACCACCTAATGGACAATCACATGAAGAAGGGGGAAGAGTTCAGTTGCGCTCTCTTAGAGGATCCAGAAGCGTGGGCCAATTGTCAGATAGCGTCATTGCGCTCGAAAGAGATCAGCAGAGCGGATCTGAACGAGATTCTACGACAGTGCGAGTCCTTAAAAATCGCTATTCAGGTGAAGTTGGCGAAGCATGTCAACTGAATTATGACCTCAATACTTGTAAATTCAATGAATCACCAATCGAAAAAGAGTTCGAAGTTGCCGATTTCTAAACCTAACCCACCTACGGCTGATGCAGTGAAACGTGCTCAGTTTGTGGATAAAACATATCAATGGAACAATGTTGGTATTCGATCTGGAAAGTAATGGGTTACTAGATGATGTCACCTGTATCCACTGTCTTGTCATCCACGATACTGAGGTTGACGAGACCTATGTCTATAACGATCAAGGCGACCAAGAAGCTATCACCCGTGGTGTTCAACTTATTGAAGATGCTGAGATCATTTGTGGACATAACGTTATCGGGTACGACATACCGTGCCTACAAAAGATTTATCCCTGGTTCAAACCGAAGGGTTTGGTAGTAGACACGCTTCTACTGTCACGCCTGTACCACGCTGACATGTTAATCATTGATCGTGGTGACAAAGTAAAAGGTAAGTATGTCGGGAAGTTTAAAGGTATGCCTTCACCCATGTGGGGGAGACACAGTCTTGAAAGCTACGGATACCGCCTAAAAGAATTCAAGGGATCATTTGGTAAAGATACTGACTGGCAAAACTGGTCACAAGAAATGCAGGATTACTGCGTACAAGATGTAAACGTCACCACCAAACTATGCGATCATTTCCAACCCTACCTGACTGGGTCGCGTTAGAGCATGACGTAGCAATCATACTCACCAAACAACAACTACATGGATGGCAATTTGATGTCAACGCTGCATGGAAACTTGCATCGTCTCTCAGATCAGAGCTTGAAAAAACTTGTCAACTATTACGCCACAAACACCCTTTCGTTAAGGGATCAGAATTTACTCCTAAACGAAATAACAAGACCCTTGGATACGTAGAAGAATGTACGTTCACCAAACTGAAAGAGTTAAACCCAACCTCACGCGACCATATTTCATGGATCCTGCAAACATTTCATGGCTGGAATCCAACGGAGATGAGTCCTACTGGGAAGCCCATCATCGACGAAGTGATACTCAAGGATATTGGGACAGAAATAGCCCTGGCTTTTCTGAAGTGTCTCGATATTACGAAGAGCTTGGGGATGATCTCGGAAGGCACGAACGCATGGCTGAAGCTATGTACGAGTGCTAATCGAATACATCATTACTGTGCAGTAAGTACATTCACCCATAGATGTGCACATCGACGTCCAAATTTAGCCCAAGTACCTAGTGATCATGAATTCAGAGAACTATTTATTCCAACGCCTGGTCAAGTTATGGTGGCTGCTGATCTTAGCGGCATCGAGTTACGGATGCTCGGACACTACATTTCAAGGTATTCAACAGAGTTTGCCGACACCCTCCTCAATGGAGACATCCATCAAGTCAACGCTGACAGAGTCGGTGTCAGTAGACGAGCTATCAAAACAATTACCTACGCTTTCATCTATGGAGCAGGTGACGCCAAAATTGGACATTCCTTTGACTCTTCCTTAAATGATAGCGATGCTAAATCCAAAGGTGCGGAGATCCGAGAAGCATTTGTATCGGCTATTGATGGACTTGCGGAACTTCTTAAGGCAATCAAAAAGGCGTCTCAGAAGGGCTTTATTAAGTCGATAGACGGTCGAAAGATCGCTCTAGATAGTCCACACAAAGCTCTGAACTATTTGCTCCAGTCAGGAGCCGGTACCGTCGCGAAGCGGTGGTTATTTATCAACCAACAAACTATTAAATCTACGAAGTTGTGCTGTGCACAGCTTGCATTTATACATGACGAACTCCAATTCGAGTGCCACCCCGATCACGCAGCAGATCTATCAGCATCCCTGGTACATAGCGCAGCAGAGGCTGGCGAGTACTACAACTTACGAATCCCCATCGCAGCAGAAGCGAAGCAAGGGAAAAACTGGTCGGAGACCCATTAATGAAACTTCTAGTTGACGCCGACTACATTGTTTATAAATCCTGTGCTGGTGCTGAGACTGACATTGACTGGGGTGACGACGTCATCATGGTTGTCAGTAAGTTCAGTGAGGCAATGTCAAATGTCCGGCGTGACTTGACCAATATCAAAGGTCACTTCACCTGGGATGTGCCTGAACTGATCCTGTTCTTCAGTGACTCTGTAAATTTTAGGAAGAAAATTCTACCCAGTTATAAGGGTCATCGGAATCGGAAAAAGCCCTGTGGATACAAACGTGTCATCAACGAACTGTCTAAACAGTACGAGGTTATTCGTATGCCAACGCTTGAAGCTGATGATGCCATGGGTATCTATGCAACCGCTAACCCTGGCAACGTAATTGTCAGTCCTGATAAGGACATGCGGCAGATACCTGGTCGTCTATTCAACATGACAGAGACAGTGATGATCACAGAAGAAGAAGGTTATCGATGGCATCTAATTCAGACGATGGCCGGTGATCAAACTGACGGCTACTCAGGCGTTCCCGGTATTGGAATCAAACGTGCTGTTGCTCTGTTTGAAGAGCATGGATACACGTGGGACACAGTTGTCAAAGCCTTCAAAGATAAAGACATGACTGAAGAGGACGCCCTTATCAATGCCCGACTCGCAAAGATTCTCACCACTAACGAATATGACGGACAAGTCATACCCTGGACTCCCGCCGATGCCGGTCACGGAGTTAACGATGGAGCAGAGCTTCAAGCTACGAAGGCTTGAAGACCTGTTACCTGAGGCAGATAAGAAGGACATCATCACGTTGTTGATTGCACTTCAACACCAGAACTTCTGCCTTTGCAATACTGTTTCTAACTTGGTAACTAATTGGCCCAATCACCCGAACACTACACCCGCGGACACATAGAAGTCTGGGACTTCATCCGCGATCAACAGCTTAACTATCATCTAGGCAATGCTATTAAGTATATTTGCAGAGCCGGTTACAAAGGTTCTAAAAGAGAGGACCTTCACAAAGCTATCCACTATCTTGAAAATGAACTCCTACATTCACCAGAGCCTAATGGATCAAGCGGACCAATTCCGCTTTTCTTACATGATCCCGAATGGACCGGACAAGAGGACGACCCAGAAGTCTTTGATCGATGAAGAATGGTCTGAGTTCCACGAGGCTTATCACTTCGAGGATACAGAACATCAGCTAAAAGAATTAGCTGACCTGGTGTATGTATGTTTTCAATTTGCAGCGTCCCAAGAATGGGACCTAGACGAAGCGATGACCAGAGTTCATAAATCAAATATGTCAAAGCTCGGTGAAGATGGCAAACCTATCTATCGAGCTGACGGCAAAGTCTTGAAAGGACCTAACTACAAACCACCTCAATTATCTGATCTAGTTAAATGACCACCGCATCTTATATCTCAAGGACTGGCCGTGTTCAGTCCTGGCTTGACGCACCCACCTCCCGACTACCTGTGTCCTGCACAGTATTTGTAGTACAAGACTCAATGGAGGGTCCCAATGGAATCGAAGCAAGCTGGAGATTTGCTTCTCATGCTTTACGAAATGGAGCAGGTTGCGCGATCCACTTGTCGGAGCTGCGACCCAAAGGAACGGAATCAACAAAAGGAAATGACAAGCTCGTTGCAAGCGGACCAGTGTCATTCGCCAAGATCTACAGCACCTTAAACGAGATACTAAGGAGAGGTGGTACCTATCGTAATGGTGCGATTGTGTGTCATCTCGATCTCAATCATGCTGATGCTCTTGAGTTCATTACTGTCTCGCGATCAGAGTTACCTTGGGTCAAGCGTTGCATCAACATCACAGATGAGTGGTGGAAAGAATGTACATTCAAAGATAAACTTCTCTTCGCTATTAAGTCTGGAGATGTATGGCTCAACAAAGTAAAGTACGACAAATTAGGAGAAAGAATCCGTGGCAATGTATGCCTTGAAGTGTACCTGCCAAGCAGAGGTACCTGTCTCTTGCAACATATCAATTTCGGTGCCTGTGAATTTGACGACATTCCAAGAGCTTTCTCTGAAGGGATGTCAGAACTGTGCCAACTCCATGGTCGAACTGGCGTTAGCGATTCAGGAGAATATCTTCCAAGCACAACAGACAGACAAGTCGGACTGGGAGTACTCGGCCTCGCAAATCTCTTACGGCGGTACGGCGTAAAGTATGAACAGTTTGGTGAAGCACTTAGGTGCCTAAATTCTGGTGAGGTAGTACGTACACCAGCCTATGAGTTGGCAGTACAGATCAAGCTAGGCATCAACCTTGCAGCACGTGTTGCTAGTTCACACAACATGGATCGGGCGTTTGCAATTGCGCCTACTGCATCGTGTAGCTACAGGTCAAAAGATCTTGATGGCTTCACGTCTACCCCTGAAATTGCACCACCTATCAGCCGTACTGTGGACCGTGATAGCGGCACGTTCGGTGTACAAACATACAATTATGGTGATGTTGAAATTGCATCAGAAGTCGGATGGGATGCCTACCGGGCTGTCGCAGATGGACTGATGATACTGTTCAACAACACAGGGCTTCTTCATGGATATAGCTTTAACTCTTGGAGTGACGTTGTAACCTACGACAATGAATTCGTGGAAGAGTGGCTACGGTCCCCGCAAACTAGTCTCTATTACAGTTTACAGGTAATGCCTGATACTCAAGATAAGTCTGATGCTTATGCAGCATTAGATGATGAGGATATTGAACAGTATTTAGGGGACATTTTAAATGAAGAACTTCAATGTGATTGTCAAGAATGAATCCTTATCAGAAACTACTAAACCGGAAACGGAAATGGACACCAGTACAGACAACTGCTGGTACATGCAAAGAAGGTGCACACGAAACACTGCTCCGTGCTCTTGCTTTGCGACACATGGAACTACCTGTGGGAGATTTTATCCGTGATGCATTGGCGAATGACGTACCAAAAGCATCACGAGAGCTATTGGAATCCAATGTCACAGATGAAGAGAACCATGACCTGGCACTTGGTTACATTGCCAATGCTTACGGGGTTGATCAAAAGGCTGAAGCTGAAGCGATACGGTTACGTGATGCTTGGACAGCGCATCCGGATCATACGATCCTCAAAGCGATGGTTGCCGAGCGTGCAATTTTCTTCGTTCTTTTACCATTGCTCCGCGCTAATGGTGACCCTGGAATGCGAACAGTGAGCGCAGATATCAGCCGAGATGAACAGATTCATGTCGCATGTAACTCGCTTGTATGTAGAGAACTAGGACTGGATATCTCTCCAAGTCTGGACAAACTACGTAAGGCAACTATCAACTGGGTGATGCAACCACTAGGTAGCAACATCGATAAACATTTAGACAAGAAATTCTGGCTGGATTCCAGTGACAACTTGATGTATCAAGGCAAGGCTCCTGAGCTTTCCTTTACTAAGTCTGCACGTATGCCAGCATTCTTTGAACACTCGAATGTCAACCTCCCCCAATACGCTTAAGTTCCAGTACGAAAAACTGGACATGATTCAGGCTCGGTTAGCGGAAGCATTTCCTGCTGAGCCAATCAAACATACAGATCTACCACCCGAGATCTACTACAAGGCTGGTCAAGCCAGTGTTGTTTCTTTCATTAACCAAATTATAGAAGAAGACTAATGTGTATTGCAAGTTTACTAGGGTTTAAACCACCCAAGCCACCTGATCCTCCGAAGCTTCCGCCGATCGTTAAGCAAGCACCTGAACAACCTAAAGCTGCTCCGGCACCTCAATCACTTGAAGATAAAGACAAGAAACCCAAGGTTGACTTCGCTAAGAAAATGTCAACTGCCAAAGCTAAACGTGTCGGTGCAAGTGACCTAAAGATTCCTCTGCAACAGACCGCATCTGGCGGTGGTACTGGAGGACTAAATGTCTAAGGCGAAAGAACGGTACAGTCAACTGTCATCTGACAGACATCAATTCCTTGACATAGCAGTTGAGTGTTCTGAACTGACGCTGCCTCATTTAATTACTGACGACCTACGTGTACGTCAGAATCACAAGAGGCTGACCACGCCATGGCAATCCGTCGGTGCAAAGTCAGTTGTCACACTTGCAGCCAAGCTCATGCTTGCACTGCTACCTCCCCAAACTTCGTTCTTCAAATTGCAAGTACGAGATGACCAGTTGGGAGAAGAACTTCCGTTGGAAGTTAGAAGCGAACTTGACCTGTCCTTCTCCAAGATGGAGCGGATGGTCATGGACAAGATTGCTGCATCCAGTGATCGTGTCGTTGTTCACCAGGCTCTCAAGCACCTGATCGTCGGCGGCAACGCTTTGATCTTCATGGGCAAAGAAGGTCTGAAGAACTTCCCACTAAATCGCTACGTAGTTAGCCGTGATGGCAATGGCTATGTGTGCGAGATCGTTACTAAAGAACTTATCAATCGGAAGCTACTTGGTATCGACCCCACGCCTGATCCCAACACTGTGTCGGGTAAGGGCAACAACGATGAAGATGCTGAGGTCTATACGTATGTACGTCGTCAAGACAATGGTGGCTGGGTATGGCACCAGGAGGTCGATGACAAGATCCTTGAAGGCTCCCGAAGTACTGCTCCTAAAGATGCAACCCCATGGTTAGTCCTTCGATTCAACGCAGTTGATGGTGAAGACTATGGGCGAGGTCGTGTCGAAGAGTTCCTTGGTGATCTCCGTTCATTGGAGGCACTAAGTCAAGCTTTGATTGAAGGCAGTGCAGCAGCAGCAAAGGTTGTGTTCCTTGTGAACCCGGCTGCTACTACCAAACCATCAACCATTGCCAAAGCTGGTAACGGTGCCATCGTGCAGGGTCGGCCTGAAGACGTAAGCGTCGTACAGGTTGGTAAGACTGCGGACTTCGGTACTGCCTCACAGATGGCACAACAGATTGAGCGTCGCCTTGGTGAAGCCTTCCTGTTGCTCAACATCCGTCAGTCAGAACGTACAACTGCTGAAGAGGTACGCCTCACTCAGCTCGAACTTGAACAACAACTTGGCGGACTATTCAGCCTGCTGACAGTTGAGTTCCTAAAGCCATACCTAGCTCGAACCTTGATGGTTATGCAGCGCAGCGGTCAGCTTCCCAAGATTCCAAAGGAGTATGTCCAGCCACAGATCGTGGCAGGTGTGAATGCACTGGGACGTGGGCAAGATCGTGAGAGCTTGACTGCCTTCATTGGAACCATCGCGCAGACACTTGGCCCTGAAGCGTTGATGAAATACATCGATGCGTCAGAAGCTATCAAGCGTCTTGCTGCTGCTCAAGGCATTGACGTACTGAACCTGGTGAAGACACCACAACAGATGCAGCAAGAGATGCAGCAGAAACAAGCCATGGCATCACAACAACAACTCCTTGGACAAGCAGGACAAATGATGTCTGCTCCATTGATGGATCCAAGTAAGAACCCTGAAGCCGCTGAGATGGCACAACAACTCACCCAACAACAACAACCACCCACCGATGGCTGAAACATTCACTTATGACAACTCCCCTGACACAGAGGTCCTGACCGAAGAGGAACAGGATTCTTTGGCAGTGGGTGAAGAACTTATGGACCAGCAGGAGAACCTCCTAGCTGGTAAATATAAGAACGCTGAGGACCTTGAGTCTGCATACCTTGAGCTTCAACGAAAGCTGGGTGAAGGAGACGAGGAATCTGAAGGAGAGATGGAAGATGCAGAAGAGTTGGAATCAACTCCTGCTACTGACATGATCTCTGCTGCATCCGCAGAGTTTGCTGAAAATGGTGAGCTAACACCAGAGACACGTGATGCTCTGGCTGAAATGGATAGTGCTGAGCTTCTCGATGCATACATGTCCTTGGCACAACCACCTTCACCTGACCTGACTGATTCAGATGTATCCAGCCTGAAGGCTTCAGTTGGAGGAGAAGAGAGTTACAACCAGATCACTGGTTGGGCTGCTGAAGCTCTATCTGAAGTTGAGCTTGAAGCCTTTAACACCACAGTTGATAGTGGTTCGTTGGCACAGATCCAGATGGTTATGGCTGGCTTGCAAGCTCGCTACCAAGCGGAGAATGGATACGAAGGTACGCAACTACAAGGCAAAGCTCCAAGCAATTCACGTGACACGTTTCGCAGTCAGGCTGAGGTTGTTGAAGCAATCAATGACCCACGGTATGACCGTGACCCTGCATACAGGAACGACATCCTGATGAAGCTTGAACGATCTGACGTTGCATTCTGATGACAGTTATTAATGAAGACGGCGGTCGTACAAACATCTACGCAATTGAACCCCCTATCACACTTATTGACGTGCGCGATTTACACAACGAAAACGCTGAGAAGCTGAACGGTCGTCTAGCAATGCTAGGTGTCATGGCAGCACTAGGTGCTTATGCACTAACTGGTCAAATCATTCCTGGAGTTTGGTAATGCCACAAGGTAAAGGTACATACGGTACGAAGAAAGGTCGTCCTCCTAAGAAAGGTATGAAAGGTGGCAAAAAATGTTAGCCTCAAGATGGGAAAGCACAAGTCTCGTAAAGGCGGTCTAACCGCTGCGGGACGTGCAAAGTACAACAGAGCAACTGGGTCCAACCTGAAGGCTCCACAGCCTGGTGGTGGACCACGTAAGAAATCCTTTTGTGCTCGTATGTCGGGTAACAAAGGACCAATGAAAGATTCAAAGGGTCGTCCTACTAGGAAGGCTCTAGCCCTACGACGCTGGAAGTGTTAATCATGCCTGCTAAACGTGGCTTATACGCCAACATTCACGCCAAGAAAAAGAGGATCGCTGCTGGTAGTGGCGAGAAAATGAGAAAGCCTGGGTCTAAAGGAGCACCCACGGCTGCGAACTTCAAACGTTCAGCTAAAACTGCTAAGAAAAAATAGCTAAATAGATTTAATGGGAGGTGCAATTCCTCCCCTAGCTCTAGCCAGCCAAGGCTTAAAACTGGTCTTACTTAACTTACTTACCCAACCATGAACTCTTACTTAAATGACCGCTGTACTTACAAGACCACAACAACTAAATAACTGGGAAGCCTTTTGTAAATGGGTGACCTCTACTAACAACCGCCTGTATGTCGGTTGGTTTGGAATCCTCATGATTCCCACGCTGCTTGCAGCAACCATTTGTTTTGTTATCGCCTTCGTTGGCGCACCACCTGTTGACATTGATGGCATTCGTGAACCAGTTGCAGGATCGCTCCTCTACGGAAATAACATTATATCGGGAGCAGTTGTCCCGTCTTCAAATGCAATCGGCCTGCACTTCTATCCCATCTGGGAAGCTCTTCCCTTCTTTCATT